>Ga0308159_1000869_pt1 | contig 53266 bp, 57 predicted proteins | sample PhyCR1_FD_201040 | JGI IMG/M metagenome (GOLD analysis project Ga0308159, IMG submission 201040) | Phyllosphere microbial communities from UC Gill Tract Community Farm, Albany, California, United States - DLSLC.R1 | ecosystem: Host-associated > Plants > Phyllosphere > Unclassified | place: USA...
CCCCGGCCCCCCCCCCCCCCAACGATCCCTTAGCCATGTAAGTCTCCTGGGCGATGATCAGAGAACAAGCGAACGTCGCCGACCATAGGACCCACTCCCCGCACGGGACGCACGCTTACATCCCAGAAACGGATCGGGTGAAATCATCACCCAGCTCCCAGAGAGCCCTCCATCGCGTCGGCGATCGGCCGTGCAAACGCTCTCAGGCGCTAGGTCACCTCCGACCCGAGTCCACCCGCCTAGGCGTCAGGTTCACCCGGCCCCGTGATGCGCTCACCTCCACGCAACGACACCCGCAGATTTTCTCCCCGCACTGCATCTCCTATCCCACCGTCACTCGACTCCTGTGAACCAGAGACCCCCGTCTGTCGCCATGAGCAGACGGGAGTCTCTGGGGCTTGCTGGTCATCTGACGAAGAACCGCGGATCAAGCGTTCCCGCTCATTCACCGAGGCATCGCCTGTTGACGTGGGATGATGATCGGCACGGTCCGGCTGCGTAGGCCCTTCCCGCGCCGATCATCGCGCGACGCTGGCGCTCCTCAACACGCGTACTTCGTGTACGACGCGGAGCTCGTCGTCCCCGCATCACCTTGCGCCGTGATCACCTTCGAATCCACCGCGGTATCCCCGAGGTAGAGGGCACCCGTCGACGACAGGACATACCCGCCCCGCAGAACGAAAGCTCCGGAGAAGTCGGTGGTGTATGTCGTGGTCGAAGCGGATCCGTTGACCCACTTGACCTGTCGCACTTTCCCGTCCGTACCGAGCGCTGTGGATGTCGGCGTACCCGCAGCACACCACCCCGATGCCTTTCGCACCCCGGACAGCACTTTCGAACTGACGTAGTACAGATTTCCGCCTGGCGTCAGGCAGAAGCCCCCACCGAGCGCCGCGGGACGGTTCGAGACCACGGTGAACGTCGCATTGACGCTGGCACCGACCGCCTGCTGAGCGAGACCGTTCGTGAGGACGATCGACGCGATCGCCGTGTCCTTGATGTTGCCCTGCGCCGTCTGCACCCCTGTCGTGACCTGAGAGTCTTGGTAGTACAGGGATCCGTCGGGCCTGAGGAAGTACCCCGCCACCAACGCCACCGCTCGTGTGAAGTTCGTCGTGAGAGTCGTCGTGTGAAACGATCCGTCGTCGAGGAACATCTGCGCGACGCCGTTCGTCCCCACCATGCACGCCTGTGCCCGCCAAGTGTTCAGCGCCCACCCACTCGCCGAGGCAATACCCGAGGCGATCTTGGTGGATCCGTAGTAAAGGTCGCCGGACGGTGCCAGCAGGAACGCATGGCCGACGGGAACAGGCCGGACGGGCACGGAGGGGAACGTCCCACTGACGCTCGCTCCGACTGCCTGCTCGGAAACCCCTGTCTTCAGAACGATCGAGGCGATCGGCGTGTCTTTGATATTGCCCTGCGCCACCTGAACACCGGTCGCGACTTGGCTGTCCTGGTAGTACAGAGAGCCATCGGGCTTGAGGAAGTAGCCAGCGACCAGTGCTTTCGCTCCAGAGAAGTTCGTCGTGAGAGTAGTCGTGTGGAACGATCCGTCGTCAAGGAACATCTGCGCGACGCCGTTCGTCCCCACCATGCACGCCTGTGCCCGCCAAGTGTTCAGCGCCCACCCACTCGCCGAGGCAATACCCGAGGCGATCTTCCTGGATCCGTAGTAAAGGTCGCCGGACGGAGCCAACAGGAACGCATGGCCGACGGGAGTGGAGCTGGCCGGCACATTTGCGATCAGGTCCGGCCCACTGGTCTGACCAGCAGCGCTGGGGTTGAAACTGCCATCCGCGACCGCGTAACGGTATGCCACGCCCGCCGACGTGACGTAGGTCACCCTGTAGGAGCCGTTATCCCAATCTCCCGCAGCCTTCGCGACGCCCGTCGCGACGACGGTGTTGCGGAAGTACAGCTCACCTGACGGACGCAAGAAGTACGCCGCGCCCACCGCAACCGCGTCGACCGGGATTCCTGCATATGTCTCGATGACACCGCCGTTGTTCGCGACATACACGTTCGACGCGTCGTTGAAGTAGCACACCTCGTTCTCGTAATAGCGTCCCTGCACGAATGCGCTCAAGACGCCCGTAGCCATCTTGGAGTTCTGGAAGTAAAGATCTCCCGACCCGGTGAGGAAGAAGCCCGAACCGAGCGGTGTCGGGTAGCTGAGCACAGGAACGTTCTGGGTGAGGTTCGGCCCGCTGGTCTGACCGGCAGTGCTGGGGTTGAAACTGCCGTCGGCCACTGCATACCGGTAAGCAACGCCCGTCGGCAACACGTAGGCGACCTTGTAGTAGCCGTTGTCCCAATCACCCGACGCCGTCGCGACACCCGTCGCCACAACGTTGTTCCGGAAGTAGAGCTGTCCCGTCGGTCGCAGAAAGTACGCCGCCCCCACCGCTACCGCGTCGTTGGGAACACCCGCGTACGCTTCGATCACACCGCCGGTATTCGCTACCTTCATCCCGGCTGCGTCGTTGAAATAGCACACCTCGTTCTCGTAGTAGCGCCCTTGCACGAACGCACTCACCACTCCCGACGCCATCTTGGTGCTCTGGAAGTACAGATCCCCAGAGCCCGTCAGGAAGAATCCGGAACCGAGCGGCCTGACCGGGGTGTTCGACTCCGACGGGAACGAGAATGCGGATCCTTGCTGCACGCCTTCGTAGAGGACAAAGAGCTCGTTGTTCGCGCTGATGTACTCGGCGGCGTAGTGAGAATCACGGAACGATCCCGCCGCAGACTGCACCGAGCTCGCGACCTTCGACCCTTTGTAATACAGGTCGCCGCCCGTGGTGAGGTAATAGTCCGCACCGACCGACGTTGCGTTCGTCGGCACACCGGAATAGTTCTCTGCGACGGTGCTGCCGGAGATTCGACTTCCACCAGAGTTCGTGTTGAAACTGACGAGAGTCGCGGAAGGCGATGAGTACACCCGGGCACTTATTGCGCCGGTAGCGACCTTGGTCGCCTGGTTGTAGAGGTCGCCGTTCGAGGCGAGGAAATAGCCGCCCCCCAAAGGCTGCGCGTCTGAGGGTACGGCGGTGATGCCGCTGCCCGAAGTCGACGCCGAGGCGACCGCGGCGACCACATTCGCAGAAACCGCGATGTTGCTGCTGGCTGTCGCTCCACTCGTCGTCGACGAAGCCGCGGCAACAGCGGTCAATACCGTCGTACCGCCCGAGCCCGGGGTGGAGATGTTCGGCAGCGTAACAACACCGTTGGTGTCGGTGACGCCAGAGTAGGTGGTCGCGCCGTTGCTGTATGCGTAGCCATCGGGAAGTGAGACGGAGACGGAGACACCCGCCTGGGGGACAGTGTTGATGGTCGCGGTGATCTTGACTCCGGAGATGGAGGAACAACCGTTGACCGAGTAGCTGCTCTTGTCGAAGGCGAGATTGACCGTCCGAACCTGCGATGCGGCAGCAAAAGCCGGAGCGGATGTCGTGGCGACGATGATCGGCACGCTCCAGGCAACACCACTGACAATCGTTCGACGCGAGAGGCTCCGACCCGCACCCGCGGACGAGTCGACCCGCCTTTCGTGAGCCGCTCGCGCTAGCTCAGATGCTGCGCCCCCCGGGGGGGGGGGGGGAGAGATAGCGCTCGACTCGGAGCAGGAGCAGTCGTCAGTCATGCGGGGATCCTCTCGACGTGGGTTCGCTCTCAGCGACGGGAGCGACGGTAAAGCCGACCGAGACCCCAACTGCGACGACTCACCACCGAACGACGGCCGGGTGAAACCTCGCTGCGCGGAGTGTTTTGATGCCGCGCACAGCGACATCGTGACGCTTCGAGTCCCGCCGAGATCAGCGCTCTCCGAGGCCTCACGCGACACGATTTCATACAGTCCGAATCGCTCAGTCACCCGGGCTCCTCGGCCGACACACCACGCCTTCCGCCTTGTGTCCTCGCGCCTCAGCTCAATCGTCCCCAGTGGCCCTGGGACGACGAGGGGCTCTGGCCCCCGGGCCGAGAGCGGCTGTCAGACCACGAACCGCCCGTTGCGGATCGTCAGCGTCTGCGGCGCCGACGACAGCGTCCCCGTCTGGGCGCTGTCCGCATAGACGCGCACGCGCCAGGTCTCCGCGGCGTTCACGACCAGCCGGTACCCGTTCGACACCGACAGACCGTCGAGCGCCCGGACGACCTTGTCGTGTGTGTCGTCGCCGTTCACCGTCACCGTCACGAGCGTCTGACGCCGCGAGTTCTGCAGAGTGACCTGGTAGTAGAGCTTCCCTTTGAAGTAGTAGTCGTGTGGAGCGACGCCGGTCGACGTGACGACGAGGCGCTTCCCGTCACGGCTCATGCCGATCCAGCCGGCCCGGACGTCGTAGATCCCGACGAACTCCAGCGCCGACGCCACCGTGACGGGAACCGTCCGCCACAGCGCCTCCTGCGTGGCATCCGACGCCTGAAGGAGAGCCAGAAGCCGCCCTTCCTCCGGGCCGACGTTGATCGCGACGCACTCACGCGCGACGAGGGCGCTCGCCGACCCGGCGAGCGTCGACAGACCGGTCACCTCGCCCGACGACGTCGTACGATCGCCCAGGTAGAGACTCACGCTCTCGGCCGAGAGCGCACCGACGGGGAGGTTGTACCCGACCTCGCGCTCACGATGCGCATCACGGGAGTCGATCGCCGTCCAGATCTGGTTCTGCAACGCCGGATGCGAACCGAGCGCGCTCAGGACGGATGCCGTGAGAGGCACTCCCCACGCGGTGAAGAACGGACCGAGGTCACGGTCGGCCACCTGCGAGGCCACCTGGGCGAACAGATCCTTCTTGTCTTGGTCCGAAGCGGGCATCGACAGCCCGCGGATCCGCCGGACACGGTAGGCCTGGTCGACCGCCGGGTAGAACCCCTCGCCGAAGGACTGGCGGAGCTGGTCGAAGAGGAAGAGCGGATAGAACGGATTCTCGTCGGTCAGCTGTGCAAAACTCCGGTCCGCGACGGGCTGGGCGAAGTACTGCGCGATCCGGTCCTTCGCCTCGGGCCACTCATCGAGACGGTGATGACCGGTATGACGCTGTTGGAGGGCGAGCGAGGAGATGTTGACGGTCACCTCGCCCAGTCCGCTCCACGTGTACGACGGGGTCTGGAACGTGTGTCCGACCTCGTGCCAGATGCCCCAGGAGTCGGAATCGGCGAGCAGCGCCTCGCTGGCGCCCGTGTCGACCTGGAAGCACAGCCATTGGCTCGTCGCGAAGGCCCATCCCGCCCCGCTGTCGGCGCCGCTGAAGTGCACTCGCCCGGCATGCTTGCGCGCCACGCCGACGGCGGCGTAGGTGAGCCCGTAGACGTCGCAGGTCGAAGACAGCACGCGATCGAGAAGCATGAGAGCCGTGGCGGGATCCCACGCGACGTTCCGCGACGCCATGTCGTCGATCACCCGACGTTGCACGTCGATGAACACCCGGTCCCCCACGAGCGTGACGACGGGCGCTGCCCATGCGGACAGTTGCGCGGTGAATTCAGCCGACGTCGTCCGGTCTTTCACCCACACGGGGTGCGCTGACCCACCCGACACCGTCAGCCCCGCCGTCTGCGTGTCGGAATGGTTGATCACGTAGACGATGCCGTCCTGTGACGCGGTGACGTCCTGGGTTCCGGGCGCCAGAGCCGCCACGGAGAGATCGGTGTTCCCACCCCCGTTGAACGACGTCCACGGCCCGCGCGTCCCGATCGCCAACGACAGGGTCGAGGGGGCTCCGGAATCGACCACCACCCGGACCACCTCGCCGCTGCGCACGTGGCGCCCGGTGGGCTGCAGATCGCTGTGCGCGAAGCCGCGGTTCTCGACGGCCACGATGGCGTCTTGATATCCGTGCGGGAGCGCGAGAACCCGCGTCGACGACCCTGTCTCGTCGTGGCGGATGACGGTGACCGGTCGCACCTCGAGCGCCGCGCTCGCCGACCCGGAGGAGGTGGATGCCGAGATGCCCAGGCTTCCGGGCGCGGCATCGGTACGCACGCGCACCGTGGTCGTGTACACACCCGAGGCGTCGGTGACCCCCGTCGGGCGGTCGATGACGAGGCGCCCCGGGTCGCCGAGCGAAAGGGAGACAGCATCACCGGCTCGCGGCTTCCCGTCGGAACCGACGCTCGTGACGCCGACCGTCGCCGTCTCATCGGGATAGAGCGCGGCCCGGGAGAGCGTGAGCGCAACCTGATCGGTCTGACTGGCCGCCGCGTGCACGGGCACAGCCGCGCTGAGACCGACGACCGGGATCGCCCAGGCCCCGGCGACGAGAACCGTACGACGCGGCACCGTAGACATCACTTCGACCTCCTCGTGACGCGCCGCGGTCTGGCATCCGTCGTCCGGTCCGACCGTAGGTCGGTATACGCCGGATGCCGCGCGCCCGCAACCGCACGGAGAGCGGGTGAGAACGGCTGTCGCGTCGCAGGTCAGCGGCAGGAGCCGTCGGCCTGCAGAGCGGGGTCGTTCAGCACGCCGCCGGCGATGTCGAACGCCGCGACGAGGTTCTGGCCCTGCACGGTGGCGGAGGTGAGGGTCAAAGCGGCCGGAAGACGATCGGCGATGCACAGGCTCTGCGTGCCGAGGATCGCGTCGGCCACTCCCCCGAACTGCGCGCGGAGCGTGTCGGCGTCGATGCTGTTGCCACCGAGCTCGAAACCGGCGGGGGTGAGCGTCAGATCGCCGTTCGACGCACCCGGGGTGACGGAGACGCCGACGGGGATCCCCACGCCGAAGACGGAGAGCTCGTTCACGAACGTGAGGTCGGGTGCCGCCATCTGGACCGTTCCGGAGGGAAAGCCCGGGATCTGCGCCAGAAGAGTACGGAGCTGCCCCTCGTCCAGCCGAACCGACGCCGTTCCCCCCTCGGCGGCCGCGCCTCCCGAGATCGGAACGCCTCGCATCTCCACCGAGACGTCGCCCGTGATGGGACCGAGGGTGACGTCGTCCGAGGTGATCGTCACGTCGTCGAGCCGCCCACCGAGCAACTGCGGGAGCACGATGCCGGCGACCGCCACATCGACGTTCTGATCCTCCGGCAGGCCGACGTTCTTGACGACGAGCGAGCGGACGGTGCTGGCCACGACGGAGCGCGCGATGAACTCGGCGGCGACCACCGCACCCGCCACCAGCACGACGACCACGATGAGCACCGCGATCCAGCGACCTGATCTGCGGCGGGGGGTCGTGGCATCCGTCATCCGCTTACATCCGCTCCGGAGCCGAGACGCCCAGCAGGGTCAGACCGTTGCGCAGCACCTGACCCGTCGCGTCGTTCAGCCACAGGCGGGTGCGGTGCACGGTCTCGACGGGAGCGTCGCTGAGCGGGATGACACGGCAGTTGTCGTACCAGCGGTGATAGAGACCGGCGAGCTCCTCGAGGTAGCGGGCGACACGGTGCGGCTCGCGGACGTCGGCGGCGTGGGCGACGATCCGCGGGTACTCCTGCAGTGCACCGAGCAGCGCCGACTCCGACTCGTGGTCGAGGAGCTCGGGCGCGAACTCGGAGCGGTCGACTCCGGATGCCGCGGCGTTGCGCGCCACATTGTGCGTGCGCGCGTGGGCGTACTGCACGTAGAACACCGGGTTGTCGTTCGTGCGCTTCTGCAGCACGTCGAGGTCGATGTCGAGGTTCGAGTCGGCGGAGCTCCGGGTGAGGGCGTAGCGGGCGGCATCCACTCCGACGATCTCGACGAGGTCTTCGAGGGTGACGACGGTGCCGGCGCGCTTGGACATGCGCATCGGCTGGCCGTCGCGCACGAGGTTGACCATCTGCCCGATGAGCACCTGCAGGTTGACGTTCGGTTCGTCACCGAACGCGGCGCACATCGCCATGAGGCGCTGGACGTACCCGTGGTGGTCGGCGCCGAGCATGATGATGCAGCGGTTGAAGCCGCGCTCGCGCTTGTCGAGGTAGTACGCCAGATCGCCCGAGATGTACGCGGGCTGGCCGTCGGACTTGATGATGACGCGGTCTTTGTCGTCGCCGAACTCGGTGGAGCGCAGCCAGGTCGCGCCGTCGGCTTCGAAGATGTGACCGAGCTCGCGCAGGCGCGCGACGGCGCGGTCGACCGCACCGGAGTTGTGCAGATCGTTCTCGTGGAAGTACACGTCGAAATCGACGCCGAACTCGTGCAGCGACTGCTTGATCTCGTCGAACATGAAGTTCACGCCGAGCTCGCGGAACGCCTCTTGCTTGGCATCCGGGTCGAGGGCGTCGATGTCGCCGTCGTAGGCCTCGGCCACGCGCTCGGCGATGTCGTGGATGTACGCGCCGCCGTATCCGTCGTCGGGGGTCGGGTCACCCTGATGGGCGGCGACGAGGCTCCGGGCGAAACGGTCGATCTGCGCGCCGTGGTCGTTGAAGTAGTACTCGCGGGTGACGTGCGCGCCCTGCGACGAGAGAATGCGCGCGAGCGCGTCGCCGAGGGCGGCCCAGCGGGTGCCGCCGAGGTGGATCGGACCGGTGGGGTTGGCGCTGACGAACTCGAGGTTGATGACCTCGTCGGCGCGGGAGTCGTTCGTACCGAACGCCGCACCCTGGTCGACGATGACCTTGGCCAGGGCGCCGGCGGCAGCGGCATCCAGGCGGATGTTGATGAAGCCGGGACCGGCGACCTCGACGCTCGCGATGCCGTCGACGGAGGTGAGGCCCGCGGCGATCTCGGCGGCGAACTCGCGCGGGTTCGCACCGACGAGCTTGGCGAGCTTCATCGCGGCGTTGGAGGCCCAGTCGCCGTGGTCGCGGTTCTTCGGCCGTTCGAGGGGAAGGTCGGCGGCGCTGAGCCCCACCGAAGAGCCCTCTCGTCGCGCCTCCGCGAGCGGGGCGATGACGGCGAGCAGGGCAGCGGAGAGGGCAGCGGGATCCATAGCCCTGCAATTCTAGGGCGCGGCGCCTGGGAGGCCGCGTCAGGCGATCTGCACCAGGGCTTCGTGGTCGTCCGGGGGCGTGGCATCCGGAATCTCGTTCTCCAGGACCGCGTCGACGTGCATCCGCTCGAGGCCCACGTACCCGCCGTGATAGCTGAGGAAGGCGCAATCGGCGGCGTCGCGACCCGTCGCGATGCGCACCAGCGAGCGGCGATCGGCGAGGCGGGTCGCATCGACGACGTACCAGGCGCCGTCGAGGTACGCCTCGGCCACGGCGTGGAAGTCCATCGGCTCGAGGCCCGGGGCGAAGCACGCGGCGTAGCGGGCCGGCATGTCCATCGCGCGCAGCAGCGCGATGACGACGTGCGCGTAGTCCCGACAGACGCCCTGCCCGGTCATGAGGGTCGTGACCGCGCTGTCGGTGCCGAGGCTGAGCCCGGGCGTGTAGGTCACTGTCGTCGCGACGAAGTTCGACACCGCCGCGAGCAGGTCGACACCGGCCAGCCCGCGGAACTGACGGCGCGCCTGCGAGAACACCTCGTCGGACTGGCAGTAGCGGCTCGGGCGCAGGTAGGTGATGGTCTCGAGGTCGCTCGTCCGCGGGGTCTGCGAGGGCCCCTGGACGACGGCGTCGTACCGCACGGCGAGCGGACCCTGCTCGGCCGTGAGGCGGTGCAGGCGGCTTCCCGACTGGTCGACGATCTCGGTCGGCGTGTACAGACGATCGCCCTGCGAGAAGGTCAGGCTCTCGCTCGCCAGGGGGACTCCCTGGGCGGCGGTGATCTGGAAGATGAGGTCGACGGACGCCCCCAGATCGAGGTCGAGTTCAGCGGTCACCCGGCGCGGCACCGGGTAATCCTCGCACGCCGAGAGGATGCCGCGGCCCGCACGTGGAGATTCCGGATGCGCGGATGCCGTCAGACGGCGGTACAGGACCCCTCGGGGCCGACGACGGTCAGGGCGACAGCCCCGTTGCTGCCGCCGACGACCGCCGTCACCGTCACCGTCGAGCCGGGTGTCGCCGACGGGTCGGCGAGGTCGAAGAACGTCGAGTACGTCCCCGTGCCGTCGGTCGATCCGCTCGCGGAACCGAAGCGGGCGCCCGGCGGACCCGACAAGGAGACACTCTGACCTCCCAGCGGCGTGCCCTGCGCTGACCGCACCGTCACCGTGAGCCACACTTCGCCGCTCGGGGGGACTTCGTCGCCCGGGGTCGAGATCGAGACGGGAGCAGGCGCAGAGGCAGCCGCCCACGCCGGCACCGGGGTGGACACCACGATCGCGGGCACGGCCCACGCGGCCGTGGTCAGCACGGCGCGGCGGGAAGCGGCGTCAGGTCGAGAGCGAAGGGACACGGCATCTCCGGATCGGGACGGACGATCCATCTCATCTCCCCGCGGGCGCAGCCCCGGTCTGCGACGGAAGGAAACCGTGTCCGCCGCTCCCGTACTTCACCCGCTTCAGCCCTTCTTGCCCGGACCCCCGCCCGAACCAGGGCCGTTGCCGTTGCCCTTGCCGTTGTCGCCCGGCCCCTTGTTCGGCGACTGGTCCTGCTCGCCGTCGGTCGGCTGCTGCGGTGCCGGCTCACTCGTCTGCACGGGCTGGACCGTCGGAGTCGGGGTCGGCGTGGGTGTTAGGGAAGTGAGGTCGGCCCGCACGGTCGCGATACGACCCAGGATCGCCTCGGCCTCGGAGGCCGCGAGCTCGCCCGCGTCGCGGCGGGTCGCCACCTCCGCCTCCAGAGCGTTCAGCGTGGCCAACGCCCCGGCGTAGTCGCCGCCGGATGCCTGGGCCGCCACCGTTGCGACCGTGGACTGCCAGGCGGTCGGCTCAGCCGTGGGCGACGCGCACCCCGCGAACGTGAGGGCTGCGGCCAGCAGTATCGCGACGGGCGCGGAGCGTCTTCTCACGGTCCGACCTCCTTCCACAGGTCGTCGAGGTGCTCGCTCAGCGGTGAGGGAAGGGCGGGAAGCTCGGGCGAGGCGCTCGGCGCCGCGCTGTGCACCGCGACCGCGGTCGCGATCCCGCCTGCCGCGAGGACAACGGCGACGACGGATGCCACGAGCAACGTCTTCCGTGACAGCCGAGGGCGTTCCCTCTCGAGCATGCGCGTGCGAGTGTCCTCGCGCGGAAGGATCCGAGTCCGTGAATCCCCTGCCCCATGCGGATCGGACGGGGGGCCTGCGACGGGCGCCGCCGATTCGGACAGCGCGCGGAGCGCGGCGATGAGGCCCGTGGCATCCGGTCGCTCCGCAGGATTCGCGGCGGTCATCCGCTCGAGGGCCTCCCGCCACGAAGCGGAGAGGTGAGCGGGGATGTCCGGCGCGGCCAGGAGACGCGCGGCGAGGGCTTCGTGCGGGGTGCGCCCGCCGAACGGGCGCGAGCCGGTCAGCGCCTCCAGGAGGACGAGACCCAGCGAGTAGACATCGCTCGCGGGGGCAGCCGGCATCCCCCGGGCTTGTTCCGGGCTCAGGTAGGCGGCGGTGCCGACGACCGTCTCGGCTTTGGTGAGGCGGGTGGAGCCGACGAGCGACGCGATGCCGAAATCGGCGAGCGTCGCGCGCGGCGTTTCGCCGGGGTGGCCGCCCGGACGGATGAGGATGTTGGAGGGCTTGACGTCGCGGTGGACGATTCCGCGGGAGTGGATCACCGCGAAGGCCTCGGCGATCTCGGCGCCGATGCGCGCGACCTCCGGCTCCGAGATCGGGCCTCGGGCGATGAGGTCGGCGAGAGTGGGACCGGCGATGAGCTCCATCGACAGGTACGCGGGCGCCGACGCCAGGCGTGCGTCGTACAGGGTGACGAGCGAGGGGTGCGAGAGCGAGGCGAGGAGCCGGATCTCGGACCGTACGCGCGCGGCATCCGCGGGATCGGCTCCCTCGCCGTCGATCACCTTCAGGGCGACCGTTCGGCCGAGCGAGGTGTCGACCGCCTCGTAGACGCGCGCGTACCCGCCCCGGCCGAGCGTTCGGCCCAGGCGGTAACGGCCGTCGAACAGGTCGTCGACGGACGCGTCGTACGGCGCGGTGGGGACGGAATCGGTCATGATCGCTTTCTCGGGGCGGTGACCCCGAGAGCTTTCAGACGAGGTCGTCGTTCGAGGAACGCGTCGTCGAACGGGTGACCTGCGCTCCCCCGACTCCTTCGGTGCGGGTGACGGTGTCGGTTTGGCGACGCCGCACGAGCAGGACGATTCCGATGAGGAAGACGACGACGCCCGCCCCCATCATGATGTACCCGATCATGCTGAGGTTCACGAAATCGTTCGGCAGGTTCACGGCGAAGGCGAGGATGGCGCCGATGACGAAGAGCGCGATACCGGCTCCGATACTCATGGGAGACCCCTTTCGAGAGATGCTCCAGCATCCCAACGACGGACGAATACGTCAGGTGGTCTTGACAAGGCCGTCCGACGTGCGCTTCACCCCCATCGCGGAGGGGATCCTCGAGGACACGCGACCTCTCGTCTCGGTCAGACTGTCGGCCGTGCCGGCCCCCGAGCGGCACGGGGAAGGCCACATGACGACGTTCACCGGCGATCACCATCTCGACGTCGATGCTCTCGGCGTCTCGATCCGCATCGACGGGAGCGGCTTGCCTCCTCTGGATCTCGAACAGCTCGCCGAAGCATGGTCGGGCGCTCGCTCGAGCAGCGAGCTGGCGCCCGTCGCCACGGTGACGCCGCGCCCCCGTTTCCACTTCGACGACACTGTCGCCGACATCACCACGCAGGTCACCCTCGCCGCGCTAGCCGCACGGCGAGGGGAGATCTGGATGGTGCACGCCGGCGCCGTCGCCGACGAGCACGGACGGGTGGTGATGTTCTCGGGGCGATCGGGCATGGGCAAGACCACGCTGATGTCGCGGCTCGCGCGCGAGTTCGCGTACGTCACCGACGAGAGCGTCGGCGTCGACGCGCGGGGCGGGGTGCTGGCGTACCGCAAGCCGCTGTCGATCATCGACGACGCGGCGCGGGCGAAGCGTCAGGCCTCTCCCGCCGGTCTGGGCCTGCGCGAACTCCCCGACGCGCCGCTGAGGTTGCACGCGATCGTCGTTCTGGACCGCGCCGAGATCGACACCCCCGCCCGACTCGAGCCGCTCGACGTCGCTGACGCCCTCGGCGCGATCGCCCCGCAGTGCAGCTACCTCTCCGAGCTCGACGCTCCCCTGCGCACGATCGTGGGCCACATCGAGGGCGTCGGTGGCGCTCTTCGTCTGCGATACCGCGAGGCCGAGGACACCGTCGCACTGGTTCGCGCCGTCTTCGCCGCCCCACCGAGGACGCCCCTGGCCTTCACCGCCCCGCAGACGCCGATTCGTGAGGCGGCGGCGAGGGGGTTCGGCCGCACGCCGGTCCTGGATGCCCTCTCCATCGACGGAGACCGCCTCGTCCTCCTGCGGCGCAGCGCGGACGACGAGACCGCTGTCCACATCATCGACGGTGTGGGCCCCGCGCTTTGGTGGGCCGCGGACGGTGTCTCGTTCGATGAGCTGGTCGCGGCCGCGGTGCGCCGTCATGGCATCCCCGCCGACGGCGACGCGGCGAGTGCCGTGCGGTCGGCGGTGGAGGCGCTCTGCGCGGCGGGGCTCATCGAGGAGCGGCCGGGCGCCGAAGGGGCTGGTGAATCAGGACGGCGGTTCGGGTGAACAGGTTCGCGCGGCGTCGGCAGACCCCGCCCCGCAAGCGGCGAAGGCCGCGATCATCGATCGCGGCCTTCTCTCGTGTGCACCTATCAGCAGCCGACTGTGGAAAATGGGCCGAGCTAGCGGAGCTGTGTAGGGGAAATGTGGCGCAGCCACCTCTGAAGACGTTCAGTCTCGGAGAGCCTGACTACCCGCTTGTTCAGACAGTCAGAAAATCCTGGAGGCCGCTAGACCCGTCGGACGAGGTGAAGATCGTCGAGTTGTACCGAGAGGGCCGGACGACTCAGCTGGCTGCACAGTTCGGTGTCCATCGGACCATAGTGTCACGAGCGGTCGAACGTGCAGGTGTACCACTCAGAGGAGTCAGACCCAACAAACAGCAGGTTGCGGAGATGCGAAGACTGCGAGATTCCGGGGAGACCTACGCCGCGATTGCACGCGTGGTGGGCTTCTCTACGCAGACAGCGCGGAACTACGTCCGAGCGAATGAGAGTTAAACCTTGCCGCGCTCGCTCTGCTCCTCCCTGGCCTATATCTCCGCCCGGCGAGTACGGCGAGGTCGGTCGCTGAGCGTAATCCTCAGACATGCGCGATCACTCAGCGGAGCTCGCCTGCGAATCCTGATCATCCTCATCCGGCATGCCGGCCGATGATTCTTCAGCGAATCGCTTCACCAATCTGCGTTCACGGAGCTTGCCGACGGCCCACTTCCCTCCCACAACCAGGCCGGTGGCACCCAGTGTTATCAGGGCACCGACCACACCACCCTGCTTCGCCCCGTCGCCGAAGCCCTTGTAGTAGCCGTGTCCCCACGCCGGATTTCCTGTGAGTGCATTCCTCTGCTCGATCTGAGCCTGGCACAGGGCACGAACGAACGGTCAGCGGCTTGGTGCGCCTCGCTTGGGCGATGCGTGCATTTCAGGATCGGGGTATTAACGAAAATGCCAGATCATGAGATAATTAAGGCGCATGAACCCGCAACACAACACCCCGCCGTTCTCGGCTCCCACTCCACTCAAGGCGAACAAACCTCGCCAAACTGCGCCAGCGGGCGGCGCGGTCACATCGATTGTCGGAGGCCGTCGGTACCCTCTACGCATGAGTCTGATTGACCGCATCGAAGCGCGACGCGAGCCCGCCCTGGCGCCCATGGATCCGGCCAAGCAAGCTGTGTACGCCTCGGAACCGACGCACAAGACCCATCTCAGTGGCGACACGTTGCTCGAGCCGCGCACCGTGGAGGCGTCTTGAGCGCCGCTACATATCCGCTCTTTCTCGATGAGCCGACCGACGTCGACCTGTTGTCCTTCGACGCCGTCGCTGGCACGGTCGTCGACGCTCTGCTCGACCCCCGCCTCGATCCCATCGCTCTCGGACTCTCGGGCTCATGGGGCAGCGGCAAGACCTCAGTACTGCGCATCATCGCAAAGCAGCTGAAACCGAAGCAGGGCGAGCCGGTGTCGCGTCTCGTCATCGAGACTGACCCGTGGCGATACGACCCTCAGCTCGGGATCAAGGAATCGCTAATCGGCGAGATCCTCTCCGCTATCGAGGAGGCTCTTCCGGAAGAGGGTGTCGGCGCGCAGTCGAAGACGCTCGTCAAGCGTCTCTTGAAGCGGATCGACTGGACGAAGGCGATGAAGCTCGCTGCCCAGTCCGCGGTGACGGTCACCCTGCCGTCACTCGACAGTGTGCTGAGCCTCGTCAAACCGAAGGGAGACGGGGACGAAAACAGCCCTGAGCCGATTACGGACATGGTGCAATTCCGTGCTGAGTTCCAGGCGCTGTTGGAGTCAGATGGCATGGAGGCGATCAAGAACGTAATCGTGCTGGTGGACGACCTTGACCGCTGTCTTCCCGAGACCGTCGTTGAGACGCTTGAGACCATCAGACTCTTCCTGTCAGTGCCGAAGATGTCTTTTGTCATCGCGGCTGACGAAGAGCGCGTTGCGGATGCAATCGCCACTCGCTATCCAGCTGCACCCGAGACAAAGCCGGGCGAAGAGACCCCGGCGCAGCTCTACTTGCACAAGATCGTCCAGACCTCGGTGCCCGTACCTGCACTTTCGGACTTTGACACCGAGGCCTACCTTGTTCTCCTTCAGATTCGCGCGCTGGTTGAACCAGCGGAGTACGCGCAGATTGTGAGCGATGTCTCCGTCGCACGGCATGATGCAATCGCGTTGGAAACGGTCGCCTCGCTCCAGAAGGACGCGTTCCTTGAGCAACGCAACAACGCGGCCCGCATTCGTCCGATCGTTCACGAGAAGACAAAGGGCAACCCCCGACGCATCAAGCGGTTCCTGAACGACCTGTCGGTTCGTTTGAGCATCGCAGCTCGACGTGGGATCACACTGGATGCGGCCACGATCGCGAAGCTCATGGTGCTCGAGCAGTACTTCCCCGATGACTTCAAGGAAGTCACCGGCTGGCTGCGCGAGCAGACGCTTCGCCAGAATCTGGCCGCGTTGGAAGCGCAGGCCGGGACGCCTCAGGCTGACGACGAAGCAGAACAGCAACCAGAACCGGCCGACACTGAAGGCACCGACGACACTCAAGCGAACACGGCGACTCCTGCGGAAACTGAAGCACCCAGCGGCACCACGAAGCCTCGGTTCGGCGACGGACTGATCCGCTGGGCACGGCTATCTCCGCCGCTTGCGAAGAAGGACATCGCCCCCTATCTCGTCTTCGCGGCAAGCTTCAAGAGCGTTTTCCTAGCTTCAGAGGGACTGCCGGAATCTATTCGAGATATCGCGACGCAGATTCTTTCGCGTTCGGTGGTCGAAGCTCGGCGTGTGACCGAAGATATGCTTCGCAACTTGCAGAGCAGCGAAGCAGAAAAGCTGATATACCACATTGGCGGCGTGATCGCCGACGAGCCGCAGAAGCAGTCGGCTGGGATAGTCGCGATACTGCGGATTGTTCGTGTTCAGTCATCATCTGTTGCAACGGCCGTCTCGGCACTAAAGCGATTGCGGCCTGCGGATCTCAAGGTGGGCGGTTTCGCCCAGCTCCGCGCAGACGATCCTGAGCCGATTGTCGAGCAGATGACGCAGATGGCGAACGCCAGCGGACGCAAACAGCTCATCGAAGCCGTCGCTGCTGCCAAGGAGGGCATTTAGTCATGGGGACAAGCTCGTCGTATAAGGGGTCGACGGGCAAGGTCGGTCGTGCCCTCCGTGATGGTGTCGATCAGTGGGCTGACAGTCAAAGTGGCGGTCAGAAAACTCACATCCCAGAGGGCGTGGTCGCCCAGGCGCTGAAGATACCCGTGTTCTCGCGTCGCTCATCAGGTGGAGGTGGTGGGGCCGGCGGCGGCAGTGGCGGCGGCGGGGGTACCGGCCGCAAGCAGAGCGCTCCGCGTCGTGATGCGCGCGCGTACGCCGCGACCGCGAGCCGTGCCGCCAATCTTGCCCGCGCATTCCGCGAGGGCGATCGCGAGGCCCTCGCAAAGGCCGGTCTTGATTTTGACTCACTGTCCGCCCTGCCCACCCGAGCGGAGATGGTACGAGCCATTCTCGATGTCGTCTGCGAAGCACAGACCTCGAGTGATATCCCCGCCGAAGAGCAGCGAGACATCGCGCATCACCTTCTTGAGTGGATGCTCGACACAGACGTGAACCCATCGACGCCAGACGCCGCAGCCACCGCTGAACATGCCATCGGCGTGATGATCGCGGAAATCTTCATTTCCGAGTCAGATGAATTCACGTCGACCGGCTCTGTCTCGCGCGAGGACTTCATCGATGAGGTCTACGACGCGAGCCATCAGTTGGCCGCACGAGCCAACCTTTCTGAGACCGGCGCAAGTCCGGACGCCATCGACAAGACTATCGAACGTGGGCTCCGTTATCTCCGCCGCATCTTCAAAGACGGAGCCGAGTAACCATGTTCTCGTACGAGCTGACTGTTGCGCCCGTCCCTTCCACGACGACCTCCGACACGGACAGGACCTTCTATTGGCATGATGGCCATTCCCACCAGTACTTCCGAGCCAACTACGGACCTCTGCTCGGTGGTCTCGGCGCGGTCAGTGACCGCAACATCGACCTCGTCCGCATTGCTATAGCCGTCCTTGCAGCAGACCGCTCGTCCCTGCGTTCGGGGCGACTATCCAATTGGAATCAGCGAGACATCTCCATCGCGGTAGACGTGCTGGCGGCAAGTCCGTGGCAGACCGTTCAACCTGAGCTCGAGAGGCTCCTCGGCTTCCTCACCGGAGATGTCTGGCGGTTCACGTTTCGGGAGAACGCCGGAGCCCCGGAGCAGATCGCAACCGTCGGCCTTGGCGCAACACGCGTCGTGCTCCTGAGCGGCGGAGCAGACTCAGCGACCGGCGCCCTGCTATCCGCCGTCGACCTTGCCTCGCGCGGCGAACAACAGATCCTGGTCTCGCACTGGGCATCCTCAAATTTGACCCCGGTCCAGTCGAGAGTCGCAGCCGCAGTCGAGGAGATCGCGCCAGGGACGACTGCCGATCACGTAAAGGTTTTGCTGGCTCGTGGGCGTCACTCACCGACTGGCAAGGCCTACGGCAAAGAGAACTCGACGCGGTCGCGTTCGTTCCTCTTTATTGCACTGGGGCTCGCGGTTGCCTCGGTGCACGAGGTGCCGCTCTGGCTTCCAGAGAACGGGTACGCGTCGATCAACCCGCCGCTCTCCCGGAGCCGTCGAGGGAGTCTTTCGACGAAGACGACGCATCCGAAGTTCCTCGGCGACCTCATCTCCCTGCTCAAATCCGTAGGAGCGCATCACGACTTGGTCAACCCCCACGCCGCTGAGACCAAGGGCGAGATGTTCCAGCGTGTTCGGGAGATGCTTGGAGCCGACCGCGCAAGCAGGTTTCTGAGCGACACGTGGTCGTGCTCGCACACCGGCCAGAAGTCGTATGGGATCCCAGCTTCAGTGGCCTGCGGCGTCTGCTTCGGGTGCGTGCTTCGGCGGGCCTCATTTGGGGCCGCGTCGCTCGATGACAGCACGCCCTATCTCGTCCCTGCGGGTGAAAAGCAAGTGGCTTGGGTAAAGGAGAAATCCGTGGTGCCAGCCATGCGTGATTTCCTACGCGAGCCATTCGGAGAATCAGATCTTGCGAAGCTTCAGCTCCCGTCGAGCATCGCTCTAGCCGACGCCCTGGAACTGTGCCGGCGTGGACGCGAGGAGTTGCGGGGACTCAATCTATGAGAATCCCCCCTCCTCTAGATACCCATGCGCACGTGGATCCAGGTATCGACGGCGCTGAGTTGCGTAAGCTTGGGGCCTTCATCTTCGCGATGACTCGGTCGCTTGACGAGTTTGAAGCAGTGCAATCCCGCTCTGACCTCAGGACACTCTGGGGGGTCGGAGTTCACCCTGGTCTTGTCCGGGCGCAGAGATCATTCTCGGTTGAGCGTTTTCACCAACTCGTGCAGGACGCGCCCCTCGTGGGTGAGGTCGGTCTGGACGGCTCAAGTCGTGTGCCGATCGAGATACAGACGACAACGTTCCGACAAGTTCTAGAGGAGCTTCAGCGCCACCCCCGGATAGTAAGCGTGCACAGTTCGGGCGCGCACCTTCGTGTACTCCGAGAGCTGCATCGCACGCCCGTCGAAGGCGTCATCCTTCACTGGTGGACCGGCGAAGCCGAGATGACCGAAGAGGCCGTGCGTCTCGGGTGCTACTTCTCGCTGCCGCCAGCCATGATGTCCTCCGAGGAGATGGTTCGTGCGATCCCTCCGAATCGACTGCTCACCGAAACTGATCATCCATATGGCGATCGGCGCACTCGGGGGGGCAAGCCCGGACGTGTTGATGAGGTGGAACGAGGTCTTGCCGACCTCCGTGGTATCGAGCCCCGCGCGCAGCGGGTCGACGTGTGGGACAACTTGGCGAAGCTGGTGGACGCGACCGGGATCGGATCAGCCCTGCCCCCCGAGTGGCAAACGACGCTTCGCCGCGATGACCGCCGATGAATGACGCTGCGCCCGCATCGACTTCCGTGCGGCGCTACTCACCGTGAGCATCATCACCCGCCGGATGCTAAGCAGGAGCAGGCGGGGTCGAAGAATGCCAGCATGTCGCGGGCTCACGAATCTGGCCAGTCCTCCGGATCGCCCGGCTAGTCCTCGCCGTACTGCTCATAGATGTCCTCAGCCGGCAGAGGCGAATCAACTGCGAGGTCAGCGGACCGCCCGTTCGCCCGCGTAGCGCGTGCCCGCGTCGGGCTCGACGTGCCTGAGGTGGGGCGAGCTGCCGCGATGAAGGGGGCGAGCGCGTCTCGGAGCTTCGCCGCGTTCGCATCCGACAAGTCGATCTCATACGAGCGGCCTTCGAGCGCGAACCGAAGAGAAACGCCGTCGCCTCCTTCGAGGATGGTGCCGTCGAGATCGTCAATCAGCTGGGCGATCTGCTTCTTCGCCATATCTGACACCCTAGCGAAAGCAGCGAGCCGTACCGCTAATCGCGCCGGGGAAAGTTAGAGGTGAAGTCAAGGAGCACAGCGGCCGCCTCAGCGAACGGAAGTCGCATATTCTTTGTCGCTTACAGTTTTCCAGTTGATGACAACAGAACCTCCATCGGGTACAAGTTTTTCACCTCCCGTAGATTCTTTGTTGTTATCCTCATCTTTCCAACTAAGCTGAAGAAGTCGTTCGCCGACGGTAACGCCATACACGGATGTTCCTGTGAGCTCAGACCAGGCTTTATAACCGATAGCACCCGAACTACGGAAGGCAGTTGCCATGAAATTTGAAAGCGTTGACTCATTTGCCTTGACCATTCTCTCTACGGCGGTCACAGCCTCAGGGTTACTCTCCCAGTCTGCGCCAAAGAGCGCTGGAGCATATATAACCTTATTTTCTTGAGCAATAACAGGCGCAAGCTTTGCCCAAGATGTTCCTTCTTTATCCCTTCTGCCTTTTAACGCCTGAGGATCTTCGGTACCAGCATTCCACCACTTATTTGTAAGTTCAATATATGCCTCACCCAATTGTTGCGGCTCAAGTCCAGCGGGAATCTCAAGTGCTTCAATCTGCGCACCGAGCGGGGTCTTGCTCGGCGTCGGGTCGCTCGGCGCCGGCGCTTCCGCGGGAGATGAAGTGTGTACTCCGATGCTGGGCGTGACGAGCGTCGCATCGACGCCGTCCCCGCAACCCGTGATCATCAGGCTGATCGCGCCGATGGTGGCAACGCCGAGTGCGAATCGGACGGACGTTGGCGAGTGCTGCGGCATCATCGGCTTAGGAGGCACTTCGGTGAGTGGGCGCGTCGAACCGTTGAAAGGTCGTGGCTGTTGGGAAGCATCTCATCGCTTGCTGCCGGCCAGGGATCCCGAGACTTTGCCTGCCGGGTCGCTGATGAAGCAATAGGCTCGGTGATTCCCGTCCTGCGATGACCCGCCGCTCGGCGCTTCGTAGGAGTACGCGAGTATTGAGATCGAGTGGGGGATCCCGACGAATGTCTCGAAGGACGTACGACACGTGTCGTCGACGACGGGCGTTACGACCTCGTCACCGGGGTAGTCCTCCGCGGGAAAGTCCCAGACCTTGTAGATCTCGTAGTCATGAGGCTGGGAGCAGTCGACCCGGGGCGCCCTGCTAAGGGGTATAGATCCAGAGGGGGAGTTCAGACACGCCCCCACCACGTTCGAGGTCGCGCTACCCGCGCCGCTACCCATGACGAGCGCGGCAACCACGATCGAGATCACGACAACGATGAGGCTGATCCCCGTGAGTGTGGCGCCGACAATGATGCCCGCGGTCGCGGGCCCGTTCTTGTAGCCAGCGCGTTTGGACTGGTTGCGGGCAATGATCGAGATAACCAGGCCAACGGCGCTGACAAGGATTGCGGCGATCAGACCCACAACGCCGAGGGTCTTGCCCGGGAAATCGCCAGGGGCGGGATCGTGCGTCGCGGGCTGTGAAGCGGACGTGAAATGGGGCGATGGCGGGGTCTGCGGCGCGCCGGCCCCGTTCTGGCTTTCGGTCGGGTTGGTCATCAGCGAGTCTCTCTATCGAATGGGTCGGGGTCATGGGGAACGGGGTCGGCAGCGCCTGGCGACTGTCCGACTCGGGATGGCGCACCTAGCTGATCCGCGTGGGGCGCAACGGCGTTGAGTGCCCCGCCGCCGCGCAGGTTTGATCCGCGGGGTCGAGACGGCTCCGCGAATCTCAGAATTCCGGCGGCTACTGCGCTCTCGTGACGAGCGTTTCAAGGGTCTGCACCAGCCCGTCACCGGTCATGCCGGGCACGACCTTCGGCTCGATGCCGCTCACGAACGTCACGTCCACCATCCCCATGGCCTTGCCGTACCCGCCGCGGAGTTGACCACTTCCGTCGGAATTGATGAACCCGGAGACGCAGCCACCTTGCGCGTCGATGGCGCTGCTCGGGACGAGGTCGACAGCATCCGTGCACAGAGCTTGATAGTTCGCGAAGTTCTCGGCAGTTGGCGCGAGGAGCTTCACGTACTGCGCGGGCAGCACCGCCGACCCACCGCGTGCGACGTAGCAGGTGAGCTCGCCGGTCGCATCGGAACTCATGTTGTCGATGAACGTGTACGGCGCGATAGTCGCTCCGAACCACGACTGCACGTCGGCACAGGTGGGCAGCGAGGCTTCAGAAGCAGCGTCGCCCGTGGGTGACGCGGACGATGCAGTTGTATCACCGCCTGCGTCGGGCGATACCTCGATTGTTGGGGATGCCACGCCCGCATCAAGAGCTTCCTCGACCGATGGTGTCGCGCTACAGGCGGTCAGGAACAGCAAGGTCGTTGCGGTCGCGGCCGTCGCGCCTCCGAGACGCTTGAACATGCAATCTCCTTCATCGAGTCGGGTGTTGCGCCGCTCGCGTGATTCGCGGGGCAACCTCGTGCGGGTCGATTCATGTCTTACGGGAGGATGAGCTTCTCCGGACGCCGTCCGGATGGAGTTCGGACTATCCGGAACTGGACTGTCGCGTCACGACCTGCGTGGAATCGCGACGCGTTCGGGAAGGCCGGTCCGCGGGCTGGTTTGGCCCCCGTGCTCAGATGCACATCGGCGGTCCGAGCTGGATCGGGGCCTCACCGTCCTGGGTGACGGTGGCGATGCCGCAGACACGGGCGTCGACGTCGGGCTCGATCATGAGGGTGGTGTAGATCGACTGAACGTCGAAGGCCGATCGCTCCTGATTGCGCGTCGACTCGGGATCGACGGCCGGGTAGATCAGCATGGTCAGGGAGTTGCCGGCCGACTGGTTGTCGTAGCGGGTGACGCGGCCCCAGACAGCCATGCATTTCTTGGAGTAGAGCATCTGCACCTGGAACTGACCGTCCTGGCGCTGCTCGCTCGCGGCGATCACGGCATCTTCCCGGCAGACGGTCTGCATCGGGTCAACGCCGTCCGCATACGCGAGGTAGCTGTCCGTCGGCGACGGCGTCGCAGCGGCGACCGCGGGCGGAAGGATGACAGTTGACCAGATCACGCTCGTCGCCACCACCGCGATAACCGCGGTGCTGAGCGCGATCAAGACGGTGCCCCATATCGGGACTGTGCGAGGTCGCGAGCGCTCAACGGGTGGAATTAAGGTCGAAGCGGTCCGTGGCACGAGGTTGCGGCGGCGGGTCAACCAGGCAGCACGATCGCCGCCCATTGCCTCGGCGAGAAGTCCGGTGGTGTTCTCCGTAGGGAGCTTACGTCCGACAAACGCATCGGAGATCACGCTCTTGGAAATGCCCGTGAAGGAAGCAAGTGTGGCGAGGGTAGGGTTTCCGTGCTCCATCCGGAGCGCTCGGAGGTCGGCGGCAAACTCGGAAACGGAGTCGGCGGGCTGATCGGGTTCGGTCGGGTCGTGGGTCACGGGTGTCCTTCTTCGGGTGCGGGACGAGGGTGCATCCCGCAGACGGCTCCGCGGGATTCGTGGGACGAGTTCGTCATCATTGTGGCGTTCGTAGTAAGGCCGGAATGCGCAATGAGCACGCCGTGGTGCTCCGACTTCTCCGTTCCGCGGCCGGAAGGAGGTCCGGAAGGACGTACTGCGGGGCACGGCCTCCGTTTCCTGCCCAACCACATGAAGTCACGCACATGCCACATACAGGAGGCCGTATGCGAGTACACCCTGCCCTGGGCTAGAGGAATGGCACAGAGGACTCCTTCCGACGAACAGGCACGCTTCACCCGGGAGCTCGGCACGAGCGTCCAGAGGCACCGCGAGGCAGCGGGGTTGGGCCAGGAGCAGTGGCCGGATCTACGGAGTGGGAAGCCCTATCCGTGGCTTGTGTCGGAGGTGGCTGCAACGATCACGACATGCTCTTTCGTTTCCAGGCCCGCATTCTCACCCTCGGCATCGTCCTGATCGCCCTCATGGTGGTCATCGGTCTGATGGTCGAGTACGCGCCGGCCCTACTTGTTGTGATCGCGTTGATTGTCGCCGCTGCTGCCGTCGTTCTCATCGTCGGGACCACTGTGGTGGCCGTTGGGATCACCGCGGTGCTCCCGCCGCGCAGGCCCTTCGCGGAGGTCTCGATCCTCGGCAAACATGTCAGCGATTTCAGCAAGCTTCTCGTTCGCTTGCTCGCATTCTTCGGCAACACCGCGCTCGCATGGATCGTGGCCCTCAACGTCGCTTTCCAGACCACGGGGACGGTCGACATCATGTCGATTCCCAACCAGCTGTGGGGCATCTTCCTGTCCCTCGCTGCGCTCATCGCCTACGCCTACTGGCTACGGGTGCCCGTTGACCTGCTGCGCGCCAGAAAGACAGGACGCCTACGCGGGATCGCCCTCCTCACGACACGCTGGCTACGCCCTCACATCGCGTCAGTGGAGTTAGAACGCTTCGTCACGCGCGCCAGCGGCTGGCTCGTCGGCGAAGCCTGGCCACTCGTGTACGTCCTGTGCCTCGCGCCACTCGTCATCATCGCCACAGGGGGAATACTCACCACGATGGCACTTCACGGCTGAGACAAACAGAAAGCGATGAGCAACTCCCGCGCGTCCGGTTACGTCCACAAGGCCGCCAGCGGCACCGGAGCACATCAAGGGGTAGCTAAACCACGCGCTGCTCCATCAGGTCCCCGTCCACTGCGACGCCGAACCAAGCGGTATACGAGTCGAGGTCGAGATGCGCGAGCCGTTCGCCAACCTCGTCAACGCCGCGCACCACGTTGACACGGCAAAGCCCGCTCCGAAGAGCGGGCTCAGCACTGACGCCGCACCGGTCGAACTGGACCGTTCATTTGGTGCAGTCTCTAGTCACGATGTTTTGGTGCCCCCGACAGGAATCGAACCTGCGACCTTTGGTACCGGAAACCAACGCTCTATCCCCTGAGCTACGGAGGCGGACGGTCAAGGTTATCACCGCGCCGCGACCGCCCCGGACGCCGCCGGACCCGTTCGGGCGGGACGACGCCGGGGGCGCGGCATCCGGATCACTCGTCTCCGATGACACCGATCCCGCTGGCCTGGTGGTCGACGGTGGGGTCGTCCTTCGTCGGCGCCTTCGACGCCTCGTCGGGGTCGTTCTCCTGGCTCGGCTTGACCGTGGGGTCGTCGCCCAGGTCGGCGGCGTCGTCGGCGGGGGCGGAGTTCTGGGGGTCGCTCATGGCATTCCTCTCGTCGCTTACCCCTTCACCCTGGCAAGGCGACGGCGAGCACCACAGAGGCTTGACCCCGACAGCGGTCGGGCCTAGCGCCCGAAGAGCGCCTTCACGCGGCGGCCGAACGACGGAGTCAGCACGACGGGCCTCCCGTTCACATCCACGGTCAGGGCGGTCCCTCCGAGCACGCCGGCGCGCGCCGGCGCCGCGTCTCCGCGGACATACGCCTCGGCGATGTCGACGTAGACGGCCAGCAGCCGCGCGCTCTCGTCCTTCGACGATGTGGTGTCGACGAGCTGTGTGTGGTGGCCCGTGTCGGTCTCGACCGAGAACCACCGCGATCCGGGCGTCGACACGACCGCCCAGCGTCCTCCGCGCGCGAAGCGCGCACGCGCTGCTCCGTCGCGCAGCTCCGTGGCGACGTCGAGGTCGGTGTGCGCGATCGCGAGCACCTCGAGCATGGCCAGGGCCTCGGCGGCGGTGACGTAGTCGGCGCGGTCGGCGCTCAGGCCTCCCCACTCGAATCTGCGCTCGCTCATCGGCCCTCCCATCTCGCGTCCCCCGAGCGTAACCCCGGCCTCGGGGCCCGGCATCCGGAATCCGAACCTGAACAAAAGCTGGGAGGCCTCTACGATGAGCGCATGCACACTTCGAGCACGTACTCCATCACCGACCAGACCTCGATCTTCGCGCTCAGTGCGACCAACTCGCTCATCGGTCTCGCCGTCTACGTGCTGCTCGTCGTGGCACTGTGGCGCGTGTTCAGCAAGGCCGGGTACCCGGGCTGGCTCGCGATCATCCCCGTCGTGAACCTCATCTTCCTGACGAAGATCGCCGGATTCTCGGGCTGGTTCGCGCTGCTGTACATCGTCCCGATCGTCGGGTTCGTGTTCTACATCATCGTGTCGATCCGCGTCGGACGCGCCTTCGGCCACGGGTGGTTCTTCTCGATCGCGCTGCTGGTGCTGCTGCACATCATCGGCTACCTCATCCTCGCCTTCAGCAGCGACACCTACCGCGCCGAGCGGATCCGCTGAACGCGATCCCGGATGCCGGACCCGGGGCCCCGACGAGCACGCGAGTGCGCTCGTCGGGGCCTTCGCCGTTCGGACGGGGTCACGCGGGCCGGAGGCGGTCGTCCGGGTGAAGGCTGCGCAGGCGCACCGACCCCTCGAGGATCGCGCGGAGGGCGCGGGGGCTCAGCTCGAGTTCGGCCGACACGCGCTCGAGGCCCGCTCCCGACGACACCGCGGTCCGCAGTGCCGCCTCGGCGTCGCGCGCGGCGTCTTCGACGTCGGCCGCGGTGCTCATGATGAAGGCGGCGAGCCGCGCCTGTGCCGCGCGGATCGTGGCCCGCTGCCGCTCGAGGGCGTTCGCGGGGCTCACGCGGCACCCCCCTCGGCGTCGTGGATCGAAGAGGCGGCGTGGGGCGGCGAGGTCGAGACGACGGTCGAAGGCATGAGTGTCTGCTCCCGGGGGGTTCGGTCGCGCGCCGATCGGCGGCGACTCCCCCATGTTCTCGGACGGAGGGGAACGCCCGCATCCACCTCAGGGTGTATTCGTCTCCCTTGATCGGGGGGGCTCGCTACGCAGGGCGGTACACGTCGACGCTGTCGGGGCGTTCCGACGCCGCCGCGAGGAGCGCGACGATCCCCAATCCGAGTGTCGGTGCGAGCAGCACCAGGATGCCGATCATGTTGACCGCCACCAGGACGTCTTGACCTGCGCCGGCCCCGAAGAGCACGACGACGGTGACGTACTGCAGGGCTGCGGCCCCGACGCTCACACCGAGCGCCCACATCGGCATCCATCGCCACCGGCGCGGGACGGCGCCCAGCCGCGCGATCTGGACGGCGGCGACGAGTCCGGCGGCCATCGAGACGATCGATCCGCTCCACGACACGACGGATGCCGCCACCGCAGCCGGCTCATCCGGTGAGCTCGGGGCTGGCAGGGAGATGCCCACTCCGTCGGTGACCAGCGGGGTCACCGCGACGACGACGAGCGCAGTCACCCCGAGCGGGCGGCGCGCGACCACACTCCCGTCGCGCGAGAACCCCACGGCGAAGACCAGCACCCCGGCCGCCCAGACGAGATCGATCACGATGCGCAGGACGAAGGCGCTGATCATGTACTGCCCCGCGAGGAGGGTCAGCACCCCCGCGACTCCGAGCAGGATGCCTCCGGTTCTCCACGTCTTCGTTCTCAGGCGCATGCCCCCAGGCTATGCGCCACGCCCGAACGAACGGATGCCACGAACGCGGTGTCGCGTCCGGGGCATCCGTTCAGTCGCCCTTCACGTTGACGATCTGCCGCAGCGTGTGACGCACGGTCACCAGGTCGGCGGCATCCGCCATCACCCGGTCGATCGGCTTGTACGCCTGCGGGATCTCGTCGATGAAGGCCTCGGTGTCGCGATACTCGATACCCGTCATCGCCTCACGCAACTGCTCGTGCGTGAAGGTCTTCCGGGCGGCGGACCGGGAGTACTCGCGGCCCGCGCCGTGCGGTGAGGAGTTCAGTGCGACGGGGTTGCCGCGCCCCTCGACGACGTACGACGCGGTGCCCATGGATCCGGGGATGAGCCCCGGCCGACCGGCATCGGCCTTGATCGCGCCCTTTCGCGAGACCCACACCTGCTTGCCGAAGTGCCTCTCGGACTCCGTGAAGTTGTGGTGGCAGTTGATCCGCTCCCTCTCCTGCACGGGGGTGTCCAGGAATCGGCCGAGCTGGTTCGCGACCCGGTCCATCATCTCCTCCCGGTTCAGCAGCGCGAAGTGCTGGGCCCACCGCAGCTCACGGATGTAACGGGTGAACTCGGGCGTCCCCTCGACGAGGTAGGCCAGGTCGGGGTGCGGAAGCTCGATCCACCACTGCTTCGCGAGCCGCTGCGCCACCTTGATGTGATGCTGCGCGATGCGGTTGCCGACACCCCGGGAGCCGGAGTGCAGGAACATCCACACGTCGTCGTTCTCATCCAGCGAGATCTCGATGAAGTGGTTGCCGCTGCCCAGCGACCCCAGCTGGTGCCGCCAGTGGCCGGCGTAGGCCGCGGGATCGAACTCCGCCTTCTCGGCGAGCGCCTCGAGCTCCGCGACGCGCGGCTCGGCGGTGGCGACGATCTTGCGGTTGTCGCGTCCGGCGGACAGCGGGATGGCACGCTCGATCTGCTGCCGCAGTTCGGCGAGATCGAGACCGTCGAGGTCTGCGGCACGGAACTGCGTCTTGACGGCGATCATGCCGCAGCCGATGTCGACGCCGACGGCTGCGGGCATGATGGCGCCGAGCGTCGGGATGACCGAGCCGACCGTCGCACCCAAGCCCAGGTGGGCGTCGGGCATCAGGGCCAGGTGAGGGTGGATGAACGGCATGGTCGACGAGGTGCGGGCCTGTTCGATGGTCTTGTCATCGATCAGGCTCGCCCACGACACCAGTCGTTCGGTGAGCTTCTGCATGGGTCCTTTCCTTCTTGTGGTGCGCAGATGCGCGGTGAGTGAGCCTCGGATCGGGGCACGCTCCCACTCGCGTGGAAAGAGAAACGCCCCGACCTGACGGTGCGGGGCGTGAGAAGACGGATGTCTAGACGACCGGCGCCGGAGGGTACGACGGGAGGAGGAACGGCAGGTACGTGTCCTGCTGCTCCTGCTGCTCCAGGCGGCGATCGCGGTTCGCGGTCATCGTCTCGTCTTTCCTCGGCGTGCCGTGCCGATCGGCACGGACTTGCGAACATAACGGATGCCGCCGACTCGACGCAAGAGTGGCGGCATCCGTTTCACCCGATCGTTCCGGGCGGGGTCAGGCCTCGGTCGGCTGGTCGAAGTCCCAATCGATGGCTCCGTCGTCGGCATCCGCGTCGGGCTCCACCATGCGCAGCTGCGTGTGCGGGTACAGGCGGTGGTCTTTGAGCTCTCGGGCCGCGGACGAGAAGTCGGGCTCCTCGTCGTCCCACTCGACCGGTGCGGAGAGCACGTCGTTTCCGACTCCGATGACGAGTTCGGCCTGCGCGACCTTCCGGTCGCTCGTGACGATCGGGATGCTCACCGCTTCGGCTTGACCTTCCTTGGCGACAGCCGCCGTCAGCTCGATGAGCGACGAAGCGACGTCATCGGTCGTCATCACGGTTTCTCCGGCATATGTCACGCAGCGCATCCCCTCACCCTGCGGTGTCGCCGACCGAGGGAGGGGGCGGGTTGCTCCGACGAGAGCGGTGCGGTACGCCTCAGTCCCAGCGCCGGACGGGCCGGAACATCGCCTCGTCGAGTTCGAACCACACCGCGCGAACGGTCTCGAACTCCCCGAACGGTTCGGGCGGCGCGTCCGTGAGTGAGAGCCGGTACCCCCGGGGGACGTCGTCCACGTGCTGTCCGTCGCGCGGCCCGCCGACGAGCACGTAGATCACGAGGACTCGTCCGCAGCGCCTTCGACCGCGACCCCGTCCACGGCGTCGCTCATCCGGCGGAGGAACGCCACCACGACGGCGGACTCCTCGGGAGACATGTCGATCACCGCAGCCAGCATGCGGCTGTGCATGTTGCCGAGCGTCTGGCGCACCTCGGCATCGGCGCGCGGAGTCGACTGGATGAACACGCTCCGACGATCGTCGGGGTTCGCGACCCGGACGATGTGTCCGGAGCGTTCCAGCCGATCCAGGAGTGCGGTCGTCGACGCGGTCGAGAGGCCGAGATAGCGCGTGAGTTCACCGGGGCGCACGCCCCCGGACGAGCCACGCAGAAGGTAGCGCAGCACCAGCAGCTCGTTCTCGCCCATCGACATGGAGTCCCGCGTACGGCGGCGCATGGCCACCTCGGCGGCGCGGTAGATGCGGAGGGCTTCGAGCACAGCCTTGTGGCGCTGTCGGCGATCCGAGACGGCGTCGCCGTACCAGTAGCTGGGCTGGCCGGCGGTCAGGCCGCGGGTCGTGAGATCGACGTCGGTCACGGCAGACCTCCCCTCGGTTGGGGGAACTATACCTCAGAAAAATAGTTAGGTGAGCTAGTTACTAACCGAGTATGTTCTAAGGGAAGCTAAATGCCCACGAAAGGAGCACCTCATGAGCCCGGCATCCCCCTCTTCCCCGAGCGCCCCGGTCAGCATCGCGGACCGCCCTGCTCCCGCCGTGGCGACGGCCTCCGCCCGCACGATGTGGGCCAAGGTCGACACCGGCTTCTGGGTGGCGCATCGCGCCGGCGAGTACTTCGGCTGCGTCGACCAGGTCGCCGGCGGCTATGTGGCGCGCGACGCTCACGGCATCCCCATCGGTCGATACGAGGCGCTGGAGACGGCGAAGTCGTCTTTGCGCAGCACGATGGATCCTCTCAACGTGGCGCGACGTCGTCGCGCCGAACGCGTCTCGCTCGCGGCCGCCACCGCCGTCGGCGTGACCGCCCTCGGCTTCGCCCTGACCGCCGGTGCCCTGGCGCCGTTCCTGTGAACGGCATGAACGACATCGACCTGCGCGACGAGGCCGACGACTTCGAGGACGCCGCCGCGGCCGCGTTCGCGGAGCGATACGGCGTCGCCCCTCTGTAACGTCCACGACCCGGCGTCGACCCCCTGGACAGGGCCTTAGCGCCGTGACAGCGTCGCTCGCGGGTCACCGAACGACCCCGACGGATGGAGACAGCATGACGAACCACGACGGTCGCGCGGACGACGCTCCCGACCAGGACTCGAACGGCGCCGGCAGCGAGTCGCCCGAGGAGGGCGCCGCGGCTCAGCAGGACGCCGACGACGCGGCGACGACCTCGGGCTCCCCCGCCGGCGACATCTCGTAGTCTCCCTCAGAACGCGTAGCGGACGCGGCAGTACGGCAGCTTCTCGGAGATCAACGCCGTCAGGGCCTCGACACTCCGGGCCTTCAGCGGATGCCGATAGCGCACGTTGACCGCGCCGTTCTCCGAGATCTTCTGCTCCTGCGCCGCCGGCGCCCACAGCAGCTCCTCGGCGGTGGGATGCCACCCCAGGTTGACCTCGTGCAGGGCCTCGTTGTGCGTGAGGAAGATGACCTCGCACGCCAGCTGCGCCTTGGCACGAGGGTGAAGGGCGGCGTCGAGCTCATCGAACAACGCGGCCCAGTCGGCGAGCCAGGTCGGCGTGAGGATGACGGGCGAGAAGTTGACGTGCACCTCGTAGCCGGCATCGACGAAGTCGTTGATCGCGGCGATGCGCTCGGACATCGGCGAGGTGCGGAGGTCGGTGACCCGCGCGGTCGCGGCGGGCATGAGGGAGAAGCGGATACGGGTCCGGCCGGCCGGGTCCCACTCGAGCAGATCACGGTTGACGAACTTGGTGGCGAACGAAGCCTTCGCCGTCGGCGTCATGCGGAACAGGTCGCAGACGTCGCGCACGTTCTCGCTGATCATCGCGTCGACGGAGCAGTCGCCGTTCTCGCCGATGTCGTAGACCCACGCCTCCGGATCGCACTGATTGGGCGCGATCTTGGGCCCGCGGGCGGCGACGTGCCGGGCGAGATGCCTCGTGATCTGCTCGATGTTCGCGAACACGGTGATCGGGTTGCTGTAGCCCTTGCGCCGCGGCACGTAGCAGTAGCTGCAGGCCATGGCGCAGCCGTTCGACAGCGAGGGAGCGATGAAGTCGGCCGATCGACCGTTCACCCGTGTGGTGACGCTCTTCTTCACGCCGAGGACCAGGGCCTCGGTCTTGATCCGCACCCACCGGGCGACGTTCGTCTCGTCGCCGTGGACCTCGGGGATCCGCCAGTGCGAAGCGACCGGCACGATGTCGGCATCGGGCCAGCGCGCCACGATCTCGCGCCCGCGTTCGAGCTCGAGCGCCGCGTCTTCCGCGTAGATACGGGTGACGCGCAACAGATTCTCGCGATCGACGGCCATCGTCCCGTTCTACCCCCGGGCTCCGACATCGTCGACGACGGAGACACCGGGAGCGGGCTGGCAGCGCGGACACCACCAGGTGCGGCGCTGCTCCGGATCGTCCCTGACCTCGTCGCGGACGTGGATGCGCGTCCCGCACCGAAGGCACGGACGGCCCGCGCGCCCCACGACCCAGTGCGACGAGCCCCGTCGACGATCCCCGGTCGTCACCTGGTACATGCCCGGGACGGTCGCGGAGATGCGCAGACACCGCGCGGCCAGGGCGACCAGCGCGTCGAGGTCGGTCGTCCCGATGGGGGCGGCGGGATGGATGCCGCGGAGGAACGCGAGCTCATTGACCCACAGGTTGCCGAGACCGGCTATCCGCGTCTGGTCGAGAAGAGCGGCGACGAGGGGCCGCTCCGGCCGGGAGGACAATCGGCGGACCGCGTCCGCGGCATCCCAGTCCTGCCGCAACGGATCGGGACCGAGATATCCGACGACGTCGCTCTCTCGCGCGGTGGAGACGACCTCGACCACGGGGAGATCGAGTCCCCAGACCTCCCGACCGTCGTCGAGGCGCATGCGGACCCGGGCCTTCTCGCGTGCGGAGGTCGGAAGCGCCCGACCCGGGCGGGTGATGGTCCACGAGCCCTGCATGCGCAGGTGCGTATGCAGCGTCGTACCGTCGTCGAAACGGGTGAGCAGGTGCTTGCCGTGGGTGTCGTAGCCGTCGACGCGGAGGCCCGCGAGCGTGATCCCGGCGGCCGCGCCGGATCGGAGCTCCCCGTCTCGCACCCGATGGCCGGTCGTGGCGGCGTCGAGGCGCTGCCGCAGCCGGTAGACGCTGTCGCCCTCCGGCACGACTAGGGCGCCGACACGAGCTGGTCGTCGCGTGGCGCCAGGTCGGGCCGCAGACGCGTCCCGAACTCGTGGCGCAGAGCGCTCAGCGCCGCGTGCCAGCCGGCGAGACCGTGCACACCGGGGCCGGGACTCGTCGACGACGAGCACAGGTACACGCCCTTCATCGGGGTGCGCCAGGGCTCGGGGCTGTAGACCGGACGCCCCACCAACTGCATGAGCGTGGGGGCTCCCGCGGAGATGTCGCCGCCCGGGAAGTTGGGGTTCCATGCCGCGACGTCCTCGGCCGTGCGCGAGGCCGAAGCCAGCACCGTGTCGCGGAACCCCGGGGCGAAGCGCTCGATCTGGCGGACGATCGCCTCCTCGCGGTCCGCCGGGCTCCCCGACGGCACGTGCGTGTACGCCCAGAGCACGTGCGTGCCTTCCGGGGCACGGCTGCCGTCGAACAGGGTCGGCTGGGCGGTGAGCACGTACGGCGCGTCCGGAAGGTCTCCGCGGACGACGGCGTTCTCGGCGGCGGCCATCTCCGCCCGCGTGCCGCCGACGTGCACCGTGCCGGCGCGGGCGACGTCGGCGTTCGCCCACGGCACCGGATCGCTCAACGCGAAATCGACCTTGGCGACTCCGCCGCCGTAGCGGAACCGCTCCATCGCGCGCCGGTAGGCCGGCGGCATCCGATTCCCGGCGAGACGGAGGAGAGCGCGCGGTGTCGTGTCGAGCAACACGACGCGCGAGGGCGGGAGTTCGTCGAGGGAGGTGACCTCGACACCGGCGTGCAGCACGCCCCCGTGCGCCCGGATGTCGGCGACCATCGCGTCGGCGATCGACTGGCTGCCGCCGATCGGGATCGGCCACCCGCGTCCGTGACCGTAGGTGGCGAGCACGAGTCCCGCGCCCCCGGCGGCGAGGCTCGGCTGGCGCAGGATCGTGTGCGCCGACACACCGGTCATGAGGGCGGGCGCGACCTCTTCGCGGAACCGGGCGTTCCACCAGGGCCCACCCTGTTCGAGCGAACGGATGCCGAAGAAGAAGGCGGCGAGAGGATCGCCGGGGATCCTCAGCAGGGCGTTGCCGGTGAAGTCGGCGACTCCGCGCAGGTGATCGACCAGGGGGCGCATGATGCGCCCATAGGCCGGACCGTCCACACCGAGCGCTTCGACGGAACGGTCGAGGTCGCGGAAGGCCAGACCGGCACGGCCCCCGTCCAGGGGGTGCGCGTACGAGACCTCCGGCACCACGAACGGCACCCGGCGATCGAGCCCGAACTCGCGGAAGAACCACGACTGCAGGGCCAGCGGATGCACCGCCGAGCCCACGTCGTGCCGGAAGCCCGGCAGGGTCAGCTCCGCCGTGGAGGACGCTCCCCCGAAGGTGTCCGCGCGTTCGTAGACGGCCACCGAGAGTCCCGCGCGGGCGAGGGTGACGGCCGCGGCGAGACCGTTCGGTCCCGAACCGACCACGATGGCGTCGTAGTTCTCACTCATCGATCGATCGGCTCCCGCTCGGCGGTGGACTCGTGGCCGCGCGCCGCGGAACCGCCGCTCGTGCCCGGGGCCCCGCCTTCGGCGAGGTACGCGAGCCGGTGCAGCGTCTCGGCGTTGCGCCACCGCGTGATGGCATCGAAGACGACGTCGGGAAGCAGCTTCGTGGGCCCGGTGACCGGCTCCTCCTGGATGCGGACGACGCACATGTCGCCGCGCGCCTTCACGTCGACCGCCACCCGGGCGACACCGATCGGGCCGCCGTGGGGTTCGAGGACCGCGCGACGCGGCGGGTCCCACACCCGCATCACGGTCGTGTCGTTCACGAGCGCCGGCCACGATCCGAAGGAGTGGTGCAACGTGGATCCCTGCGCGGGCCACTCCTCGGCCACGTCGCGCATGCGCGATGCGCCGACGACCCAGAGGGGGTACAGCCAGCCGTTCGCGAGGACGCGGAAGACGTCCTCGGGGGCGCATCGCATCAGGCGCACATTGCGGGCCACGGTCGCTCCTCCTGGTCGTCGGGATGTGCGTCCACGCTACGGGCAGGCCCGGGAGCTCGTCGCGACGGTTGCGCTCAGGCGGTTCGCCCGGTAACCGTCACGCGGCGCTCGGCAGGACGAACCACGCGCGCGTGCCGCCCTCGGGCGACTCGTCGAGGCCGATCGAGCCGCGATGCGCGTCGACGATCCGCCGGCACGTCGCCAGACCGATGCCGATGCCCGGGACGCCGGCTCCGTGACCTCGCTGCATCGGCTCGAAGACGCGATCGCGCAGCTCCGGCTCGACCGTCTCGCCGTTGTCGTCGACGTTGACCCGCCACCCGTCCGGGAGCGTCTCCACCGTCACGCGGATGCGCGGCACCCTCTCGGCGGCGGCCGTGAACTTCACCGCGTTGGCGATCAGGTTCTGCAGGAGCACCCGCAGGAGGGTGTCGTCGGCGCGGACGACGGCGGACACGCCCACCGTCACCTCCGTCGCGGTGCGCACCAGGGCCCCGTCGAGGTCTTCGAGCACCGCGTCCACGGTGTCCGCGACATCGACGTCGGTGATGCTGGGTCGCGTACCCCCCATCCGCGCGAAGTCGAGGAGATCGGTGACCATCGACGTCATCCGGCTCGCGGCGGCCTCGGCCCGGACGAGCGACTCCGCGGCGCGCGGCGCCTCCGCCATCTCGGGGCTGTCGGCGGCCAGTTCGATGAAGCCGGCGAGAGCGGTCAGCGGGTTGCGCAGGTCGTGGCTGACCTGGACGGCGAACTGCTCGAGCTGCTCGTTCGACTCGACGAGCTCGCGCTGGATGCGACGGAGCTCGAGGACGTCGATGACCTGGTGCGCGAGCAGGTCGAGCGCGTGGCTGCTGGCATCCGAAAGCTCCCCGACGACGTCGTTGAACACGCACAGGGTGCCGATCGCCACGCCCGCGGGGGTGATGAGCGGGCTCGAGGCGTAGAACCGGACGTTCGCCACCTCGCCCGTGACGAACGGGTTCTGCGCGAACCGGGCGTCGAGCTGCGCGTCGGGCACGACGACGCGGCCCGGGTTGGTGATGACCGCGGCGCACATCGAGTCCTCGCGCGAGCACGACGCCGCCGCGAGACCGACCGCCGCCACCTGGTGCTGCATGCGGTCGTCGATGATGTTGATGACGGCGGTGGGAACCCCGCAGACCGTCGCCGCGAGTTCGACGAGACCCTGTAAATCGGGTTCGGACGGCTCTCCGATCAGCCGGTACTGTGCGATCGCCTCTCGTCGCGTGACGTCATGCGCCGTGGACATGTCGTCCCCCTCTTGTGGTGCTCCTCGACTGTCGAGCCTAGTGCGGGTACACCCCGCGCGGTCGAGGCGGAAGGGGGTCGCGCCGCGGTCGGGGTGCCCCGAGAGTGACCTCATGAGCACTCCCGCCCCCTTCCCCCAGACGCCCACCGAGCCCGGAACCCCCACGACGCCCGAGCCCCTCGCGCCGAATCCCACCGAGCCCACCGTGCCGCTTCCGCCCGAGACCGCTCCGGCCCCCGCCGGGGGTGTGCGGTGAGCGGCCGCGCGAGCGACGACGCGGCGCGCGAGGACGAGCCCGTCGGCACGGCGGAGATGGATGCCGACAACCCGGTCGAGGAAGACATGATCGACGCCGTCGACCCCGCGGGCAGCCCGGACTGACGATCGAACGACGAGGGGGCGACGCCATCGCGGCGTCGCCCCGTCGTCGTTCGTGCGGATCAGGGGATCACGGGTTCCCGCGCGTCCAGAGCAGAAGGATCGCGACGACCTGGAGCACGAGGCATCCGGTCAGGATCGCCGCGCGACGCCGCGGCGTCGACGACCACCGCTCGTCGGCCATCATCGGCGCCATCGGCATGAGCAGGCGGAACGTGCTCTGCTGCGGGAGGAACACGGCGAAGATGTAGACCCCGTAGCTGAACGCGTAGGACACGACCATGAGTCCGAGGCGACGCACCGGCCGCGACCACATCAGCGCGAGGAATGCGACGATGAGCGCGATCACGAGGACGATGCCGATGACGCCCAGGTGCGTGCCCGCCTGGCGGAACCACGGCGTGAACGGGGTGAAGGCGTCGTTGCCGACGTAGTCCAGCCACCAGCCCAACTCGGTGCGGATGTACGCGTTGTGGGTACCGGTGACGTACTGCGCGATGTGGTTCCACGAGAGCCCCGCGACGGCGATCGTGCCACCGGTGACCATGAGCGAGGCCCACTCCCGCACGGGGAACGGATCGACGCGACGGCGGAAGAAGCGGACGAGGAAGACGATGCCGAGGGCGAGGCCCAGAGCGAGCACGCCCGGGCGCGTGTACGCCGTGACGAGTCCGATCGGCAGGATCCACAGGTACTTGCGCTTGATGGCGAGGAGCATCGCGCCGAACATCAGCGCCATGAACAGGCCTTCGCTGTAGCCGATCACGAAGAGGAACGACATCGGGGCGAAGGAGAAGAACACGACCGCCCACCACGCCGGCTGCGGCTTGGTGACGGTGCGCAGCAGCAGGAACAGCAGCCAGGTCGCGCCGAGGCTGGCGCCGAGGCTGAGGAGGATCGCGATGGGCTGCCAGCCGAGGCCGGTGGCATCCGAGAGCACCCGGACGAGGCCGGGGAACACGGGCAGGAACGCCCAGTTGTTGGGAAGGATGTCACCCGAGACGTTCATCGGGAGCGACATCGGATACCCCTGGGCGGCGATCTGCCCGTAGCGGTCGGCATCCCACCCGGTGAGGTAGTCGAAGAACGTTCCGAGGCGCTCGCTGTCGGGTCCGAAGCCCCAGCGCGCGGCCTTGGCGATCGAGTAGAAGCCCCAGAGGAAGCCGAAGTTCACCGCGCGGGCCACGGCCCAGAGCAGCAGCACACGGGTGAAGGATCCGCGCTCCACCGGCACGACGCCCTGCGGCGGACGCAGGACGTCCTCGCCGTACTGGCGCAGGGCGCGGCCGATGCGCGACCCGCGCAGCCGGTCGAGACGGCGGTATCGACTCGGGCGCTCGATGACGCGCGAGGGACGCGTCGGGGAGGCAAGCTCGCTCGGCGGTGCGCTCACTCGGAACCTTTCACAGGGGAAGACGTGGGCGAGTGACGACGGTGTCGGGCCCGGACAAGTGCAGTGAAGCCAGATCGTAGCGGATCAACCCGAACGTTCCATCCGGTTGACTTTCAGGAAAAGTCCCTGGTCAGTGGGCGTCGCTGACGAGTTTGAGGCCGATCACGCACCCCACCAGCCCGAGCACGAGCAGCACCTTGACCACCGAGAGGGGCTCGGCGCCCGTGACCATGGCGAAGACGACGGTCAGAGCGGCGCCGATTCCGACCCACACGGCGTACGCCGTTCCGGTGGGGATCTCGCGCATGGCGAAGGCGAGCCCGCCCATGGATGCCACGAGCGCGACGCCGAAGATCACCGTCGGCCAGAGCTTGGTGAAGCCCTCGGAACGGCCGAGTGCGGTGGCCCAGACGGATTCGAGGACGCCGGAGAGGATGAGGACGAACCACGACATGACGGTGCTCCTTGGCCAGTCTTGTCGCGTGCCGGGTACTGATCCGTCGTCCGGGGACGCGGGGGGCGTCCGGTGTCCAGGCTAGTGGGCGCGCCTGGGCAGAACCCGTGCAGCACGCTTCGAATGAACGCCGCCCCGAGGTGGAAACGCTCCGGCCGGGCGTTTCTCCCGCGCCGGAGCGTTTACACGGGGTCGCCGGGGCCTTGGCCGCATCCGGCATCCGGCATCCGGCATCAGAGCAGGAAGACGGATGCCGCGCCGGGGTTGTGGGCGTGGACGAGGACGCCGAAGACCACGGCGTCGAAGAGCAGGTGCACCGTCACGACGTACCAGAGCGAGCGGGTCTTGAGGAACAGGAAGCCCTGCACGATCGCGAACGGGACCGTCAGCAGCGGCCCCCACGCCTGGTAGCCGAGCTCCCACAGGAACGACACGAACACGATCGCCTGCAGCAGGTTCGCGGTGAGGTCGGGGAAGTGCCGGCGCAGCAGCACGAAGACCGTGCAGATGAAGAAGAGCTCGTCCCAGATGCCGACCGCGCCGACGCCGACGAACAGCCGCGCGATGAGCTCGGGCGTGGTCACCTCGGGCCAGTTCGTGTAGACGCCGGAGGTGATGAAGTAGAACGGCAGGATCAGGTAGCCGAGCACGATGACGCCGGCGAGCCACGCCCACTGCCACCAGGTCCAGCGTCCGCCGCCGCGCCAGGGGAACGAGATCGCGCGATCCCGGTAGACGAAGCGCGAGATCGCGTACGGCACGACGACCGCCCCGCCGAGAGCGAGCGTGAACCGCACGAAGGCCGCGTTGTCGAGCTCGGCGTGGAGCGGGATGAGGCTGACGATGAACTGGCCGATCGCGACGAGCGAGATGTCTCGGGCGATGCTCGGTTCATCGGAGCGGGCGAGGGCGACGCCGCCCAGGCGATCGACGAGAACGGCGGATGCCACGGCGACAGCGAGCAGGATCCACCCGAGCCACACGATCTGCACGACGAACAGGGCCGGGGCGGCGAGGCACACCGACAGCGCCGGGACGAGCTTGGGCGTCCAGGTGGAACGCTCGCGGACCGGCACCGCGGTGTGCGCGGTCACGGTGAGACTCGGGTGTAGGTCAGGTCGCGGATGTCGCGGCCGACACGCAGCCCCTTGCGTTCGAACGCGGTGAGCACGCGCCCCTCGAAGCGCGCGGCCCACTCCCCCGCGAAGGCCCGCTCGAAGCCGGGGGCCTCGTCGAGGACGTCGCGCATCTGGTCGGCGTAGTCCTGCCAGTCGGTCGCGAGGCGCAGGGTGCCGCCGGGGCGGAGCGCCTGCGCGGCGATGCGCGCGAAGTCGGGGGCGACGAGGCGACGCTTCGTGTGCTTGTTCTTGTGCCAGGGGTCGGGGAAGAAGACCCAGAGCTCATCCACGGATGCCGCGGGCAACAGGTGCTCGAGCGCCTCCGGCGCGTTCGCCTCGACGAGGCGCAGGTTCTTCACACCCTCGCGATCGGCGTCGAGCATCGTGCGCGCGAGGCCCGCGGTGAACACCTCGACGGCGAGGAAGTCGGTGTCGGGGTCGGCCGCCGCGGCCGAGACGATCTGGTGCCCCTGACCCGAGCCGATCTCGACGACGAGCCGGGCGGTGCGGCCGTAGACCTCCTCCAGGTCGACGGTGGTGCCGGCCTTCACGCTCGTCGCAGCGGCGGCCCGCTCGACGGGCAGCAGGTAGAACGGCGAGAGCTCGGCCCAGGCGCGGTCCTGCGCCTCCGACATGCGGCCGCTGCGGCGCACGAACGACACCGGCTTGTCGCGGAACACGGGGACGGAGTCCATGTCATCCAGGGTATTCGGCTGCCCCTCGGGGGTGTGGCGCACGGGCACCTTGCGGCCGCTCACGGGACGGTCACGAAATCGATGAGCTCCTCGACGCGGCCGAGCAGGGCCGGTTCGAGGTCGCGGAACGTGGTGACCTTCGACAGGATGTGCTGCCAGGCGCGGGCCGTGTCGGCCTGCTCCTCGGCGGGCCAGCCGAGGGCGCGGCACACGCCCACCTTCCACTCGATCCCGCGCGGCACCTCGGGCCACGCGGCGATGCCGAGGGCGCGCGGGGTAACGCACTGCCACACGTCGACGAAGGGGTGGCCGACGATGCGCACGTGGGCACCGTGCCGGCCGCGCGCGATCTTCTCGGCGATGCGCGACTCCTTGGAATTCGGCACGAGGTGGTCCACGAGCACGCCGTAGCGTCGCTCGGCGGTGGGGGGCTCGGCATCCAGCTTCTCTTCGAGCAGGTCGACGCCCTCGAGGAACTCGACCACGACACCCTCGGCGCGGAGGTCGGCGCCCCAGACCTTCTCGACGAGCTCGGCGTCGTGCTTTCCCTCGACGAAGATGCGGCTCGCGCGGGCGGTGCGGGCGCGCTGGTCTTCCGCCGCGAACGAGCCCGATGCCGTGCGCGTGCGCCCCTTCGGGGCGGCGGCGGGTGCGGTGAGCACCACGGGCTTCCCGTCGACGAGGAACCCGCCGCCGAGGGGGAAGAGGCGGCGCTTGCCGAAGCGGTCCTCGAGCTCGACGTTCATGCCCTCGACCCGCGTCACCGCGCCGACGTAACCGTCGCCGGCGACCTCGACGACGAGATCCGCGGATGCCGCGACCTCGGCGGCCTTGATGCGTCCGGCGTCGCGCCAGCCGCGCGCGAGCACGTCGGTGCCGTAACGGTCGTCCATGGTGCTGTACCTCCGAGCGTCCGAGCCTATGCGGCGCCGGCGTGCGCTGAGAGCGGACGCGCCGCTCCTACCCCCGTGTCGGAGGTCGTTTATAGAGTGGACGGGTCCGGCAGCCGAAGGGGGAGGCATGCGAAAGCCCAGTGCCGCGAAAGCGACGGTGGCTCTGCTCGTGCTGATCGCCGGAGTGCTCGGGTGGCCGCTGTCCGCCGCGGCCGTTCCGCCGCCGTCACTGGGTTCGAGCTTCGTCCTCGACCAGGCCGACGTCCTCACCAACGCGCAAGAGGCCGAGGTGCAGTCACGTCTCGCGCGCCTCACCGACGACACCGGCTTCGACATGTGGGTCGCGTACGTCGACGAGTTCACGCAGCCCGAGGCGGCCGCGGACTGGGCCAACGAGACGGCCAACCGCAACAACCTCGGTCCCCACCAGTACCTGCTCGCCGTCTCGGTGACGGGTCGCGCGTACTACCTCTCGGGCGACGTCGACGACGGCGCCCTGACCTCGACGCAGCTGGCCGACATCGAGCAGGACCTCGTGCAGCCCGCACTCGCGAACGGCGACTGGGCCGGGGCCGCCCTCAACGCCGCCGACGGTCTCACCGCCGCCGAGCGCGCGGCCCCCGCTCCCCCGCCGCCGACACCCGCGGGCAGCGGTCCGGACTTCGGCCTCATCGTGCTCCTGGTGCTGCTCGCGCTCGGTATCGGCGGCGGACTGCTGTGGTTCGGGCTGCGCCGTCGGCGCGCGGCATCCGGAGGCTCCGCCGCCTCGGTCGAGGACATCGACGACCTCGCCCGGCGCGCGGGGTCGGCGCTCGTCGCGACGGACGACGCCGTCAAGAACAGCGAGCAGGAGCTCGGTTTCGCGCGCGCCCAGTTCGGCGACGAGGCGGCCGCTCCGTTCGTCGAGGTGCTGGCGCAGGCGAAGGCCGACCTCGATCGAGCCTTCACCATCTCGCAGCAGCTCGACGACGAGACGCCCGAGACCCCCGAGCAGCGCCGCGCCGGGTACGCCGAGATCCTCCGCCTGTGCGCGTCCGCCGACGAGGCCCTGGATGCCAAGGCCGCGGCGTTCGATGAACTCCGGGTTCTCGAGGCCGAGGCGCCCGAGGCCCTCGCGCGCGTGCAGCAGCAGCACGCCGCCGCGGCGGCGGCCCTCGCCGCATCCGACGCGGAGCTCACGCGCCTGCGGCAGCGCTACGCCGACAACGTCCTCTCCGCCGTGTCCGACAACCCCGCCCAGGCTCGCGCCCGCCTCGACCTCGCGGCCCAGCAGATCGCGGAGGCCTCGACGGCGCTCGCCGCCGGGGAACGCGGTGACGCCGCCGTCGCCCTGCGCGCGAGCCAGGCGGCCGTGGCCCAGGCCGAGACCCTCGAGAAGGCGATCTCGACGCTCGCGGCGGATCTGGCGGCGGCGGAGCGTCGCACCGCCGACCTCGCCGCCGAGATCGACGGAGACATCGCCGCGGCGGGGGCCCTTCCCGACCCGGACGGCCGGATCGCAGGGGCGGTGGCCGCGGCGACCGCCCAGCGCAACGCCGCGCGCGCCTCGCTCGGCGGCGAGCGGTCGGACCCTCTCGCGGCCCTCGCCACCCTCGAGCAGGCGAACACCACCATCGACACGGTCCTCGCCGCGGCACGCGACGAGGCCGAGCGTCAGCGGCGCGCCGCCTCGCAGCTCGACAGCGCCCTCGTCCAGGCCCGGGCGCAGGTCTCGTCGACCGAGAGCTTCATCGCCGCGCGGCGCGGGGCGGTCGGCCCCACGGCGCGTACCCGTCTGGCCGAGGCGGGCGCCGCGCTCGTCCAGGCCGAGCAGCTGCGCGCGAGCGATCCCGTCGCGGCGCTCGCACTCGCCCAGCGGGCGGTGCAGCTCTCGAGCGAGGCCGGCTCCCTCGCGCAGAACGACGTCGGAGGCTTCGGCGGCTCCGCCGGAGGCGGCGACATGCTCGGAGCCATCCTGGGCGGTATCGCCGTCAATTCGCTCCTCGGCGGCGGATCGCGCTCGCGCGGAGGCTTCGGCGGCGGGCTCGGCGGCGGCTTCGGCGGGGGCTTCAGCAGCGGCGGGGGCTTCGGCGGATCGCGGTCGCGCTCGGGCGGAGGCATGCGCTCGGGCGGCTCACGCAGCAGCGGCGGCGGCCGGTCGCGCCGCGGGGGCGGGCGCTTCTGATCCGCGCTCGCAAGCCACTCCCGGCCGTCACAGAGAATTCGTAGCATTCGACACCAGACTCGACATCGTCGCCTTAGGAAGGAACCCCCGCATGGCCAAGCAGTCCATCTTCGGTCGCATGACCACCCTCGTTCGCGCGAACATCAACGCGCTTCTCGACCAGGCCGAGGACCCGCAGAAGATGCTGGATCAGCTCGTCCGCGACTACTCCAACTCGATCGCCGACGCCGAGTCGGCCATCGCCGAGACCATCGGCAACCTGCGCCTCCTCGAGCGCGACCACCAGGAAGACCGCCAGGCCGCGGCCGAGTGGGGCAACAAGGCCCTCGCCGCGAGCCGCAAGGGCGACGAACTGCGCTCGTCGGGGAACATCGCCGAGGCCGACAAGTTCGACAACCTCGCCAAGATCGCCCTGCAGCGTCAGATCACCGCAGAGGGCGAGGCGAAGGCCGCCGAGCCGACGATCGCCGCGCAGACCGAGGTCGTCGACAAGCTCAAAGACGGCCTCAACGGCATGAAGACCAAGCTCGAGCAGCTCAAGGCCAAGCGCAACGAGCTCACCGCGCGCGCCAAGGTCGCCGAGGCGCAGAACAAGGTGCACGACGCCGTCCGGTCGATCGACGTCCTCGACCCGACCAGCGAGCTCGGCCGTTTCGAAGACAAGATCCGCCGCCAGGAGGCCCTGGCCGCCGGCAAGCAGGAGCTGGCGGCATCCAGCATCGATGCGCAGTTCAACGCGCTCGAAGACGTGGGCGAGCTGACCGAGGTCGAGGCGCGCCTCGCGGCCCTCAAGGTCGGCGGCCCCCAGCGCGCCGCCATCGACGCGCCCAGCCCCGACCAGGTCTGACCCGTCCCGAGAGTGCATCGTCCGGTTTCCCGGGCGGTGCACTCTCGTCTCTCCCGGAGGTACCCATGGCGCGTTTCATCGTCGCTCCGCAGTGGCAGGGCTCGTCGTCGTCCCGTGCCATGCAGCTCATCGACGGGGCCGAGGCGATCGCCGGCGACCTGCCGCGGGCCTCGACCACGATCCTCGACGCGGTCCCCGAGGCCGGAGACGCGCAGGGCACGGGCGTGCACCGCCTCAGCGCGCTGATGCGGATGCGAGAGCGCATCGAAGACGCCGTGCACGCCGGCAGCGAGCCCGCCATCGTCGTCGGGGGCGACTGCGGCGTGGCTCTCGGTTCCGTGGCCGCCGTCGCGGGCGACGATCTCGCCGTGGTGTGGATCGACGCCCACGCCGACCTCAACACCCCTGCCTCCTCCCCCAGCGGCGCGTTCCACGGCATGGTCCTGCGCGCGATCACCGGCGAGGGCGAAGACCTCCACCGACTCGAGCCAGGGATCGCACCCGCACGGATCGTGCTCGCCGGGACACGCGCTCTGGATGCCGAAGAGCAGCGCTTCATCGAGGAGAACGACGTCCGGGTCATCGCCCCCGCGGATCTCGCGGACCCCGATGCACTGGTCGAGGCGGTCGTGGCGACCGGAGCATCCCGCGTGTACGTGCACGTCGACCTCGACGTGCTCGACCCCGCCGAGATGACCGGCGTGGCCCTGCCCGAACCGTTCGGTGCGCGCACGGCCGACGTCGTGGCATCCCTCCGCCGTCTGCGCGAGCGCCTGCCGCTCGCGGGGGCGACGCTCACCGAGTTCTCGCCGTCGTCTCCGTCCGCGGCCGTCGACGACCTCGGCACGATCCTGCGGCTGATCGGAGCCCTGGCGTGAGTCCGATCCCCCGGCCCCCGGCGGGATGGCGCGAGCGCGCCGACCGGGCCGTCGCGCGCGGGCGGATCTGGGACCGCTTCATCCCCGGCATCCTCCTCGACTCCCCCATCAGCCGCGTGGGGTACTGGTACGGCTGCACGGTCGGTTGGGTGTGGGGATCGCTCTGGAGCACCGGCCGGGTCGAGAAGCGCCACGGACTCTGGGTGTTCCGGGGGCTGCCCTCGTGGGCGTTCCCCCGCGGCGGCGTCTGCGTGGGCGGGTGCTTCCTCACCGGCGACGACCGCCCGACCGACACCGTGCTGGGCCACGAGGCCGTGCACAAGCGGCAGTGGCAGCGTTACGGGTTCCTCATGCCGGTGCTCTACGCGCTCGCGGGCCGCGACCCGCTGCGCAACCGCTTCGAGATCGAGGCGGGCCTGGCAGAGGGGAACTACGTGCCGCGCGGCAGCTGAGGCTGTGGTGCGGCGCGAGCTCGACGGGGTGGGTGCGCCGCGGGAGGACATGCCGGGGGCGGAGGACCGAACCGGCCCGCGGTACCCTCCCCACCCGAGACTCCTCCCGCCGCGGCGAGCGGGCTGCGGGCTCGGCGCGCGGCCGAGACGCGCACGGCTCAGCGCGCGGTCGCGAGACCGAAACGCTCGGGGGTGTGGATCGCCTGGGCGTCGACGCCGTGGCGGACGACGAGGTCGTCGACGATCTCGGCCGTGCCGAGGTAGCCGCCCAGGAGGAAGATGCGGGTGTCGTCGTCGTCGCAGCACAGCATCTCGCCGGCCCACCCGGACACGGCACGCGCGAGGGCTTCTCCGGACGCGCAGCAGCGGCCGGAGCCGGGGGCACCGCCGCGGCGGGAGCGGTCGAGCCAGGTCAGCGTCATGCGCGCGGGAGCGGCGATACGGCCGATCCACGAGGCGTCGGGGACCTCGATGAAGACGCGGCCCGTCGAGCAGATCGGCAGCGTCGCGAGCAGCGTCTCCAGCTCGACGAGAGAGGTCTCGTCGGCTGTCACGAGGTGCTGCACACGGGTGTGCCGCGACGCGCGGCAGGCGGCGTCGTTGTGCTCGGAGGAGAGGGCCATGATGGCATCCACTATACCCGCGAAGAAGGGTTGCCTAACCTGAGTTCCACCTTTGTATCCCGACGTCGAACAATCGTCAGGCGACGAGCACCTCGCGCAAGCGCCGCAGTTCGTCCTCGCTCATACCGTGCGTGAGAAGGTATCCCGCCGGCGATCCGTGCTCACGGTCGAGTCGCGCGAGGAGCGCGCGCATCACCGGCGCGGGCGAGAGGGTCGCGAGCGCCTCGGCGTGGACGTTCTCGGGATGGAACGCGCGGATGGCGCGCAGCACGGCGGCGTTGCGCTCCGGCGGCAGCAGGGCCTCGGTGCGGGCGTAGTCGGCGATCACGGCGTCGCGATCGACCCCGGCCGCGGCGAGCGCGATCGCCACGGTCACCCCGGTGCGGTCCTTGCCGACCGTGCAGTGCACGAGAACGGGCTGGGCGCTCAGGATGCCGCGCACCGCCGACACGATCCGGTCGGCCGACTCGTCGACGATCGAGGCGTACAGCTCGTCGAGGCTGACGTCACGGGCGAAGAACGACTCGACCGAACCGAGGAACAGCGGCTCGTGCTGGACCTCGACGGGGAGGTCGTCGAGGCGACTCGGCGCGTGCGCCACCTCGGACTCGTCACGCAGGTCGATCACCCGTCGGATGCCGAGGGCGCGCAAGGCATCGATGCCCGCGTCGTCGACGGCGACGAGATTGCCGGAGCGGAAGAGCACGCCCTCGCGCGTACGCGCCTCCCCCGCCGGCAGACCGCCGACGTCGCGGAAGTTCGCCGCTCCCGAGACCAGCGAGGTCACGCGGTGCCCCCGCCGTGTTCGTGCCCGGCGGCCGCCCGTGCGGGGTCGGCGCCGCGCGGCGGCACGGGGTAGCGTCCCGCGATCGCCACGCGGTTGAACGAGTTGATCGCGACGAGCACCCAGCTGAGGGCGACGTACTCCGCTTCGCTCAGGATGCCGCCGGCGCGGTCGTACACCTCGTCGGGGATGCCGTCCTCGTGGATGAACGTGAACGACTCGGTGAGCTCGAGCGCCGCCCGCTCGCGCTCGTCGAACACTCCCGACTCGCGCCACGTCGCGATCTGCGCGATCACGTCGGCGTCGAGCCCGGCCGTGACCGCGGCGTCGACGTGCACGCGCACGCAGTACGCGCAGCCGTTCAGCTGCGAGGCGTGGATCTGGACGATCTCGCGCAGGCGCGCGTCGATGCCCGCGTCGGCGGCGAGCCGCCCGACGGTGCTCGAGAACGACCGCAGCGCCGCGTAGGCCTCGGGCGCCTTCTTCGACAGGTGCACGCGCTTCTCCTCGCCCATGGCGACAGCCTACGGCGGCACGGCACGGCACGGCACGGCACGGGCGCGGGCGCGGGCGGCGCGGCACGGTGGCGGCGCGAGGGTGCGAGGTGCGAGGCTGGATCCCATGCCCGAGGTCGACGAGTTCTCGTTCCTTCCCGCCCAGGCCGCCGACATCGGTCGACCGACCCCGACCGTGCAACGTGTGCACCTGACGCTCTCCGACGGACGGACGCTGAGCGGTCTGCGATGGGGCGACGCTCCCCCCGCCGTCACGCTGCTGCACGGTGCCGGTCTGAACGCCCACACCTGGGACACGACCCTGCTGCACCTCGGCCTCCCGGCCCTCGCCCTCGACCTCCCCGGCCACGGCGACTCCTCGTGGCGCGACGACGCCGCGTACGTCGCTCGCGTCCTCGCACCCGATGTGATCACCGCGATCGAGACGTGGGCGAGCGCACCGCAGACGCTCGTCGGGCACTCGCTCGGCGGTCTCACGGGCGCCGCGGTCGCGGCATCCCGTCCCGACCTCGTCGAGCGTCTCGTGATCGTCGACATCACCCCCGGGATCGATCCGAGCGGCGGTCCCGCGCAACTGCGCGCGTTCTTCGCCGGCCCCACCGACTGGGCCTCGCGCGACGAGCTCGTCGAGCGCGCCCTCTCCTTCGGACTGGGCGGCTCACGCGCCGCCGCCGAACGCGGGGTGTTCCACAACTCGCGCGTGCGCGCCGACGGGCGCGTCGAGTGGAAGCATCACTTCGCCCATCTCGCGGCGGCCGCGGTGAACGCGGGAGCGGATCCCACGGCCCCGGATGCCGTGCGGGCGGTGCTCGCGTCGACCGGCTGGGACGACCTGGCCCAAGTGAGCATCCCCCTCACCCTCGTCCGCGGCGAGCGCGGATTCGTCACCGCGGACGACGCCGAGGAGCTCGTCCGGCGCGTCCCCTCGGCGGAGGTCCGCGCGCTGGCGACCGGCCACAACGCCCAGGAGGAGGACCCCGCGGGACTCGCGGGCGTGATCCGTGAGGTCGCGTCGGCCGGCTGACAGTTCGCGTCGTGCGACGACCGTCGCACACCGTCATGAACGGCGTGCGGGGAATACCGGTGAAAGTAGGCTGTTTTCACCCCTGCACCGCATCCACAGCACTCGGATGCCTCGGCCTGCGAAAGGACATCCCCGCAATGCTGCGCCGCACCGCCCTCGCCACGAGCGCGCTCCTGATCGGAGCCCTCCTGCTCACCTCGTGCACCGCCTCCGGCACCGACCCCGCCCCGAGCGGAGAAGCCGATCCGAACGCCACGCTGACCGTACGCCTGTCGCTCGAGCCGTCGAACCTCGACATCCGTCGCACGAGTGGGGCCGCGCTCGATCAGGCCCTCATCGACAACGTGTACCAGGGGCTCGTGACCCGGGACGGCGATCAGAACAACGAGATCGTGCCCGCTCTCGCCACCGCGTGGGCCGTGTCCCCCGACGGACTGACCTACACGTTCACCCTGCGCCCGGGGGTGACCTTCCACGACGGCAGCGCCCTCACCGCCGAGGACGTCGTCACCTCGCTGCAGACCGCCCAGGGCGACGCGACCATCCAGAACAGCGCCGACCTGGCGAACGTGGCATCCATCTCCTCCCCCGATGCGTCCACCGTCGTGATGACGCTCACCACGCCCAACATCGACTTCCTCTTCGCCCTCACCGGTCGCGCCGGCCTCATCTTCAAGAACGGCGACACGACGAACCTCCAGACGGCCGAGAACGGGACCGGACCCTTCCGGGTCGAGACGTGGAACACGGGCCAGAGCCTGACCCTCGCCCGCTACGACGGGTACTGGGGCGACAAGGCTGGCGTGGCGCAGGTCGTGCTCGACTACATCCCCGACCAGAGCGCCGCCACCAACGCGGCGGTCAGCGGCGACGTCGATGTCGCACTCGAGATCGACCCCGAGCTGCAGAGCCAGATCGAGGGCACCGGGAACTTCACGATCGAATCGGGCCTCACGACCGACAAGGGCATCCTCGCGTTCAACAACCAGCGCGCTCCGCTCACCGATCAGCGCGTGCGCGAGGCCCTCCGCCTCGCCGTCGATCACGACGCCCTCGCCGAGACGCTCATCACCGCGCAGACCCTGAACGGGCCGATCCCGCCGCTCGACCCGGGCTACGAAGACCTCACCGGCAGCATCTCGTTCGATCCCGACCGGGCGCGCGAACTCCTCGCGGAGGCCGGGGCCGAGAACCTGAGCCTCACCCTGACCATCCCCAACGTGTACCCGGGCACGCTGGCGACCTTCCTCGTCGCGTCGTACGCCGATGTGGGCGTGAAGCTGCAGGTCAAGCAGGTCGACTTCTCGACATGGCTGACCGACGTCTACACGAACCACGACTACGACCTGAGCTTCGTGCGCCACGTCGAGGCACGGGACTTCGGCAACTGGGCCGACCCGACGTACTACTTCGGCTTCGACAACGCCGAGGTGCAGAGCCTGTACGCGCAGTCGCTGGCGACCACCGACGCGCAGCAGTCCTCCGATCTGCTCGCCGAGGCGGCGCAGATCGTGGATGACCAGGATGCCGCCGACTGGCTGTTCCTGTCGGCTCCGCGCGCCGCGGTGGGCACGAACGTGTCGAATTTCCCGAAGAACTCCCTCAACGTGCGTCTGCCGCTCGCGGACGTGACGGTCTCGTCGGAGTGATCCGCTACGCGCTGACACGGCTGGGCCTGCTCGTGCTGGGCCTGGTCGTGGCCAGCGCGCTGATCTTCGTCTCCCTCCGAGTCCTGCCCGGAGACGTCGCCCAGCTCGTGGGCGGCACGCAGGCCAGTCCCGAGCAGGTCGCGGCGCTGCGCGAGAGACTCGGGCTCACCGCCCCGCTCTGGCAGCAGTACGTCGACTGGATCGGGGGGCTTCTCCGCGGCGACCTCGGCTCGTCGCTGCTCACCGGCACCCCCGTCGCGACGGAACTCGTCGCCAAGGCGCAGGTCACGGCCCCCCTCGCGGTCATGTCGCTCACCGTGGCGCTGGTCGTCGGCATCCCGTTCGGCGTGCTGTCGGCTCTCGGTCGCCATCGCGCGGGTGGGACCGCCCTGAGCGTCGGCGCGCAGGCGCTCGCGGCCGTCCCGGTGGTGTGGGCGGGCATGATGCTCGTCGTCGTGTTCGCCGTCTGGCTCGGGTGGCTGCCCCCGCAGGGATTCCCGCGCGCGGGCTGGGGCGATCCGGCAGCGGCCTTCCGCGCGCTCATCCTGCCCGCCCTGACCATCGGTGTCGTGGAGGGCGCGATGCTGCTGCGGTTCGTGCGCAGCGCGACGCTGCAGGCGATCGGCCAGGACTACGTGCGCACCGCGGCCGCGAAAGGCCTCACCCGCACGCGAGCCCTGGTGCGCCACGGTCTGCCCAACGTCGGCCTGTCGATCATCACGGTGCTGGGTCTGCAGGTCGCCGGGATCATCGTGGGCGCGGTCGTCATCGAGCAGCTGTTCACCCTCCCCGGGGTGGGACGCATGCTCGTGGCGGACGTGGCGGCGCGCGATCTGCCGAAGGTGCAGGGAGAGCTGCTGGCGCTGACCGGATTCGTGCTCGTCGTCGGCTTCGTGGTCGACCTGCTGCACCGCGTGATCGATCCTCGACAGCGGGAGGCGTCGTGAGCATCCTGAAGCGCCTGTGGAGCCTCAACACCGGCCGGTTCGGCATCCTGATCGTCGTCCTGCTCGCCGCTGTCGCGCTCGTGTCCCTCTTCTGGACCCCGTTCGATCCCGGTGCGATCGACGTCCGCGCGCGCTGGGCCGACCCCTCGTGGCCGCACGTCCTCGGCACCGACGACAACGGGCGCGACATCGCGAGCCTGCTCATGGCGGGAACACGCACGACGATCGTCGTCGCCGTGGGCGCGGGACTCGTCGCCTCGGTGCTCGGCGTCGCCCTCGCCGCACTCGGCTCGCTCACGACGCGCTGGATCCGCGAGAGCGTGGCGGTGCTGGTCGACATCCTCATCGCCTTCCCCGTGCTCATCATCGCGATGATGATCTCGGCCGTCCGGGGCGGTTCACTCGCCGTGGTCGTCGGGGCGGTCGGGATCGGCTTCGGCGTCAACATCGCCCGCGTGACCCGGCCGGAGCTGCGCCGCGTGCTGCACAGCGACTTCGTCCTCGCGGGACGCGCGAGCGGGCTGACCACAGGGCAGAACCTCACCCGGCACCTCCTGCCGAACGTCGCCCCGGTGTTCATCGTGCAGCTGTCGTGGGGCATGGCGGTCGCCGTACTCGCCGAGGCGAGCCTGTCGTATCTCGGCTTCGGCGCCCCGATTACCCAACCCTCGTGGGGCGTGCTGCTGAACGACCTGCAGAGGTACATCGCCGTGCATCCCCTCTCGGTCGTCTGGCCGGGGCTCGCGATCACGCTCACCGTCCTGGGCCTGAACCTCCTCGGCGACGCCCTGCGCGAGGCCGCCGACCCGACGCTCGCCGAGCGCGCGCCCGTGGCGCGCACGCACGTGCCGGGGGTGGTCGCATGAGCCTGCGGGTGAGCGACCTGCGCATCGAGGTCGGCGGTCGCGCGGTGGTCGAGGGGGTGTCGTTCGCGGTTCCCGACGGTGCCCGGGTGGGCCTGATCGGCGAATCGGGATCGGGGAAGTCCCTCACCGCCCTCGCGATCCTCGGGTTGCTCCCCGACGGCGCACGGGCGAGCGGGAGCGTCCGCTGGAACGACCGCGAGATTCTCGGCCTGCCCGATCGCGAGCTCGCCATGCTGCGCGGCGACGACATCGGCATGGTGTTCCAGGAGCCTCGCACGGCGCTCAACCCCCTCCATACGGTGGGGCGTCAGATCGGCGAAGCGGTCCGCATCCACGAGGGCATGTCGCGCCGCGACGCGCTGCGCCGGGCGGTGGCCGAGGCGGAACGGGTCGCTCTCCCCGACCCCGAGCGCATCGTGTCGCGCTATCCGCACCAGCTCTCCGGGGGCCAGCGTCAGCGCGTCGCGATCGCGATGGCCCTCGCCTGCCGTCCGCGCCTGCTCATCGCCGACGAGCCCACCACGGCGCTCGACGTGACCATCCAGGCCGGCATCCTGTCGCTCCTGCGCTCCCTGGTCCAGGATGCCGGGATGTCGCTCGTCTTCATCACCCACGACCTCGCTGTCCTCGCGCAGGTCGCCACGCATGCGGTGGTGCTGGATCACGGGAGGGTCGTCGAGCAGGGCGAGGTCACCGCCCTGCTGCGCGCGCCGTCGTCCCCGATGACGCGGGCGCTCGTGCGGGATGCGACGGCGACGCTGTGGCATCCCGAGACCGTTGCTCCGGATGCCGGGACCCCGGCGTCCGCTGACACCCCGGGGCTCTCGCGCGGCGAGACGGAGACGGACGGGGAGACGCCGTGACCGGAACGCTCATCCACGCGCGCGGGCTCTCGCGCAGCTATCCCGCGCCCCGCCGCGGGTTCGGTCGCCCGGACCGCACGATCGGACTCGACGACGTCGACCTGTCGGTGCGCGCCGGCTCCGCGGTCGGCGTCATCGGCGAGTCGGGGTCGGGCAAGTCGACGCTCGTCCGCCTGCTCCTGGGGCTCGACGTCCCCTCGGCCGGGACCGTGGAGGTCGACGGTCGCGTCGTCGACGGGCGCGGCTCGGCGCGGTCGCTGCACTGGCTGCGCCGCGCGACCGGGATCGTCTTCCAGGACCCGTACGCCTCGCTGGATCCCCGCATGAGCGTGGGACGCATCGTCGGTGAACCGCTGTGGGCGCTCGGCATCGAGGGCGACCGCCGCGCGCGCGTCCGGGAGGTGCTGGAGCAGGTGGGGCTCGACGCGGGGATGGCGGCGCGCTTCCCGCACGAGTTCTCCGGCGGGCAGCGGCAGCGCATCGCCCTCGCCCGCGCGATCGCGCACCGCCCGCGCATCCTCGTGGGCGACGAGCCGCTGTCCGCGCTCGACGTGACCGTGCGGGCGCAGATCCTGCGACTGATCGCGCGACTGCGCGCCGAGGACGACCTGACGCTCGTGCTCGTCTCGCACGACATCGGCGTGGTGCAGAACGTGTGCGACCAGGTCGTCGTGATGAAGGACGGCCGGGTGGTCGAGCAGGGACCGACCGAGAAGG
>Ga0308159_1000870_pt1 | contig 53247 bp, 42 predicted proteins | sample PhyCR1_FD_201040 | JGI IMG/M metagenome (GOLD analysis project Ga0308159, IMG submission 201040) | Phyllosphere microbial communities from UC Gill Tract Community Farm, Albany, California, United States - DLSLC.R1 | ecosystem: Host-associated > Plants > Phyllosphere > Unclassified | place: USA...
CCGGCCCGTCAGCCGACCGGCAGCGCCGCGTTCACCGCCGTCTGCGCGTCGCGCCAGACGGCCGCGCGCGATCCCGCGTAGGTGCCGCCCTGCCCGTTGGAGAACGACCGCAGGTTGTGCTTCGCGCCGTCCGTGTTGCCCTGCCAGTAGGCGGTGACGGCACGCGAGGTCCCGCCCACCAGCCACACCTGGTCGGCCGCGTCCGTGGTGCCGGTCTTGCCGAACAGGGTCGCGCCGTCGGGGGTCTGCCCACCGCTCGCCGTCCCGCCGCGGAACGCGCCCTGCATGACGTCGAACGCGGTGGCCGCGGTCTGCGGCGACACCGCCTGCGTGCACGTGCGGGGTTGTCCGCCGAGTTCCTCGCCGTCGGGGGCGACGACCTGGTCGATCACCACGGGTGCACAGAACCGCCCGCCGTTCGCGATGCCGGCGTAGGCCGACGCCATCGTGAGCGGGGCGATGCTCTCGGTGCCGAGCAGGGACCCCGGGTTCCAGGGCAGCTCGCCACCGGTCGCCAGGTGCACCCCCAGCCGCTCGGCCACGTCGCGGATGTCGCACAGGTCGAGCTGTTCGGCCATCGACTGGTACGCCGCGTTCACGGACTGCGCCGTCGCCGACCGGACCGAGTACGGACCACGCTGCCCGGGTGAGTCGTTCTTCGGCTGCCAGAACGCCGAGGCGGGTCCACCGCAGGCGGTCCACTCGCTGTGCGGGTGCGGGGTGCCGTTGACGACGGTGTCCGGGCTGCGGCCGGCCTCGATCCACGCCAGCAGGGTGAACATCTTGTAGGTCGACCCGGTCTGGAACCCCGTCGAGCTGCCGTCCGCCTGGTCGGTGGCGTAGTTCAGCGAGGTCGCGGTGCGGGGCGCGTCGGACGACCGGTCGTGGTCGGTGTTCTGCGCCATCGTCAGCACCCGGCCCGTCCCGGCCTCGACCGTGTTGAACGTGGCCCCCAGCGCCAGCCGGGTCTCGGTCTTCGGGTCGTACTGGTCGAGCAGCCGCTTCTGTTCCGCGTTCAGGTCGAGGTCGAGCGTGGTCTGGATCCGGTACCCGCCGGTGCGCCAGGCGTCCGCCCGCTGCTGCTTCGTCGCGCCGAGCTGCGGGAGCCGCTGGGCGATGGTCTCCGCGTGGTCGCAGAAGAACTCCGCGCCCACCTCGACCGCCTCGCACCCCTGCTGCGGTGCCGTCAGGTGCACGTAGTCGGCGACACGGGACAGCCGAGCCGTGCGGTACTCCTCGGTCGACAGGTGCCCCTGCTCGTGCATCGACCGCAGGATCACGTTCCGCCGCGCGGCGTTGTCGCGGTGGTGGTCCGGCGTCGACAGGTCCCGCCGCTCCGGCCACTGCACGATCGCGATGAGGGACGCCGCCTCGGCCGGGGTCAGGTCGGTCGCCGACTTGCCGTAGTAGTGCTGCGCCGCCGACTGCACCCCGTAGGTCTGGTCGCCGAAGTACGCGATGTTCAGGTACGCCGCCAGGATCTGCTGCTTCGTGTACTGCTTCGCCAGGCTGATCGCGAGCTTCATCTCGGCGAGCTTGCGCTGCGGTGTCCGCCGGGTCGCGTCCTCGTACGCGGCCTCGCGCTCCTCGGCGGTGGGCAGTTCGCTCGCCTGCTGGATCTTGATGTTCCGCACGAGCTGCATCGTCAGGGTCGACCCACCCGACCCGCCCTCGGTCCCGGACGTGGCGACGCTCACGAGCGACCGGACGACGGACGTCGCGTCGACACCGCCGGTCTCGTAGAACCGCTTGTCCTCGCCGTCCACCGCGGCGTGCTCCAGCTGGTCGCTGATCTGCTCGAGCGTGAGCTCCTGCCGGTCCTGGTCCCACACGTTCGCCAGGTGCACCGGGTCGCCGCCGCGGTACGCCCAGATCTGGTTCCGCTGGGGCAGCTGCCCGATCTCGATGTCCTCCGGCAGCGACTCGAACACCCCGATCGCCGAGGTCGTGCCGACGCCGGCGACCGCGATCACCGGGGTCACCCCGACGCTCACCAGCAACCCGGCGAGCACACTGCCACCCACGAAGCCCAGCGCGGCTCCCCCTGCACGTCGCATCGTCATGTCGTCCGTTCCCCCTCGGTCGCACCGCCATCGGCGCGGTCCGGAGAGGCTCGCAGTCCTGCTCGGGCGGTCGCCGTGACTTCCCCGCGGAACACCGTCGTGTCCGCTGGGAAAGTGCCGGGGTCGGTCGCCGCTCGGCGCTCGCCGCCCGTGCGGAGGATGATCGGCCCATGGAGTACTCGACGGCGATGCTCACCGAGGAGACGTGGCCCGACTTCGCCGCGCTCGTGACCCGCAGCAACGGCGTGTGGGGCGGGTGCTGGTGCATCGGGTTCCACCCGGACGGCCCACGCGGGACGCCCGACCCGACGACGTCGCACCAGGAGGCGAAGCACCGCCACGTGCGGAACGGCACGAACCACCAGGTGCTCGTCTACGCCGACGGCACGGCGGTCGGGTGGTGCCAGTTCGGGCAACCGGTCGAGCTGCCGACGATCCTGAACCCTGGCGCGTACGCCCGCGACGCTTCGACGCCGCCGGACTGGCGGATCGGCTGCGTGTTCGTGGAGTCCCGACACCGCGGCCAGGGGGTCGCACGCGCCGCGGTCACGACCGCGCTCGAGGAGATCCGGCGGGCCGGCGGCGGGACCGTCGAGGCCTACCCGGAGCAGACGGTCGAGCGGAAGCCGCAGCGCGGAGCCTACCTGCACACCGGGCCGGAAGAACTGTTCACGCAGTTCGGGTTCGTGCGCGACCGCCGCATCGCCAAGTGGCGGTGGGTGATGCGCACGACGGTGTGACCGGCGTACCCGCTCGACGCCGCGCTGCCAGCCCGGCGCGCGTACCGTGGGAACCGTGACACGCACCGCTCCGGTACGACCGCACCGCCTCGCCCTCATCGGCGCCGCCGTGGCCCTGGTGATCGGGGTCGGACTGCTCTTCACCCCCTGGGACGGGCCGGTCATCGTGCTCGCCTGGGCGCTCATCGTCGCCGCGGTCGTCCTCGGCGCCATCACGCTGTTCCTGGTGCGGGCGCCCCGCAGCTAGGCCGCGCTCACCCTCCGGCGCGACCGTCGGTCAGCCGCGCCGCCGCGCGCCCGCGGAGCGTGGCGGGTTCGCGCGCAGGTGCTCCGCCGCTCCCCCGAGGATCCGCGCCAGGTCGTCGACGTCCGCGCCCGACATCGACGCGAACAGCAGGGTGTGCAGCGCCTCGATGTGTCCGGGGAAGACCGCGGCGAGGACGTCACGACCAGCCCGGGTGATCATCACGACCGTGCTGCGTTCGTCGTCGGGCGAGGGCCCACGGGTGACCAGCCCACGCTGCTCGAGCAGTTGCGCCTGGTACGTGAGCCCGCTGCGGCTGTAGACGACCCCGTCGGCGAGGTCGGTCATGCGCTGCTGCCCGCCCGGAGCGTCACCGAGCCGGGCGAGCAGTTGGAACTGCACGTAGCTCAGGCCGCCCACGTCGCGCAGCTGCCGCTCGACCGCGTGGCGCAGCAGGCTGCTCACCTCGGTGAAGGCGAAGTACGCCCCGAGCTGCGTCGGGGTCAGGGAGTTCGGCGCATCGGTCACGAGATCCATCCTACCTGTTGCTTCGAGTTCGAAGCAGTGCTAGCGTCACCGTCAGTTGCTTCGAACTCGAAGCACATGAGCAACACCGACGAAGGGCACGATCATGCAGGCAGTACGGTTCCACGAGGTCGGCGGTCCCGAGGTGCTCCGCACCGAGGACGTCGAGCAGCCCACCCCGGGTGCCGGGCAGGTGCGACTCCGCGTCGCCGCCTCGGCGTTCAACGCGGCGGACAACGGGATGCGGGGCGGGTTCCTGCCGATCCCGGTCCAGCTGCCGCACGTCCCCGGCTACGACGTGTCCGGCACCGTCGACGCGCTCGGCGACGGTGTCGAGGGGATCGCGATCGGGGACGCCGTCGTCGCGTTCCTGCCGATGGAACTCGACGGCGGGGCGGCCGAGTACGTCATCGCCCCGGCGGACGCGGTGGTCGCCGCACCGACGAGCCTCCCGCTGGCCGACGCGGCGGCGCTGCCCTCCGTGGCACTCACCGCGTGGCAGGCTCTGTTCGACGACGGGCGGCTCGAGGCAGGCCAACGCCTGCTGGTCATGGGAGCCGGCGGCGTGGTGGGCAAGTACGCGATCCAGCTCGCCGTCCGCGCCGGGGTCCACGTGATCGCGACGGCGAGCCCGCGCAGCATCGAGGCCGTCCGGGCAGCCGGTGCCCACGAGGTCATCGACCACACCACGACCGACGTCCGTGCCGCCGTGACGGAGCCGGTCGACGTGCTGCTCAACCTCGCCCCGATCGACCCGCAGGACTTCGCGGCACTCGTCGACGTCGTGCGCGACGGCGGCGCGGTCGTCAGCACCACGGCGTTCATGGCCACGCCGGACGACGAATCCCGCGGGGTCCGGGCGGCGACGGTGTTCGTCCTGCGCAACCGCGAGCGCCTGGCGGAGCTGGTGTCCCTGGTCAACGCCGGGGCGCTCACGGTCGAGGTCACCCGGCGCATCCCGCTGACCGCACTGCCGTCCCTGCACGCCGAGGCGGCCGCCGGACGGATCAGCGGCAAGGTCGTGGTCCTGGTCGGGTGACGGCCGCACACTCCCGCACCAGCACCGCCCGCAGCAGCGCCGGATACGCTCGGCGCATGACGGACCAGGGGTGGCACGAGGACGTGCTCGGAGCACCGTACGAGCGGCTCGAACTGCCGCTCGGCACCGACTCCGAAGGGCCCGTCGTCGCCACCCTGGTCCGCCGCCGGCACACCCCGACGGACCTGCTGCTGCACGGTCGCGGGCCCCTGCACGGGGTCGACGTGCTCTACGTGCACGGCTGGTCGGACTACTTCTTCCAGGTGGAGCTCGCCGAACGCCTCGAGCGGCTCGGTGCCCGGTTCCACGCGCTGGACCTGCGGAAGTACGGTCGGAGCCTGCGCCCGTACCAGACCCCGGGCATGGTCGACGACCTGGCGGTGTACGACGAGGACATCGCCGCAGCGCTCGACGCGATCTCGGCCGAGCACCCCGGCTCGGACCGCCGCCGACTCGTCCCGATGGGCCACTCCACCGGCGGCCTGACCCTGTCGCTCTGGGCAGCCCGGCACCCGGAGCTCGTGCACGGCCTCGTGTTGAACAGCCCGTGGCTCGAGTTCCAGGCCACCGCGGTCGGCCGGGCCATCGTCGCACCGGTCATCAAGCTCGGTGCCCGTCGGAACCCCCTCGCGCCGATGCCCGCCGTCGACCCCGGCTTCTACACGCGCACCGTCTCGGCCGAGGGCGAGGGGTCGTGGACCTACGAGCAGCAGTGGCGGCCGGAGCGTGGCTTCCCCCTGCACCCCGGATGGCTCGCAGCGGTCTTCGACGGCCAGGCACAGGTCGAGAAGGGCCTCGGGATCGGGGTCCCGACCCTGGTGATGCTGAGCGACAAGAGCATGCTCCAGCCGCGGTGGGACCCGGGCATGGCGCGGGCCGACGTCGCCCTGAACGTCGACACGGTGGCGCACCGCTCGCTCTCCCTCGGCGAGGAGGTCACGGTCCGCCGACTCGCCGGCGCCCTGCACGACGTGGTGCTGTCCGCGCCGGAGGTGCGGGAACGGGCGTACGACACGATCGGGCGCTGGGCGAGCACACTCCGGTAGTCCCGCAACGACAGTCCCGCGACGCGGGCGACTCAGTCGGTCAGCCCGGCCACCGCGGTGCGGGTCGCCGCGGCGACGAGCGTGTCCGACGGCTCCGCACCGGGATCGGCGCGGCTCGTCATCACCACGAGCACGACGGGGTCGCGCCCCGACGGCGTCACGACCGCGATGTCGTTCCGCACCCCGTAGGACGCCGTGCCGGTCTTGTCGGCGACCCGCCACGACGGGTCCACCCCGGCACGGATCGTCGCGTCCCCGGTCGTGTTGCCGAGCATCGCCTCACGGAGCACCCGCCGGTCGGCGGCGTCGAGGGCGTCCCCGAGCAGCACGGTCCGGAGGTCCGCCGCGAACCGCTCCGGCGTCGTCGTGTCCCGTGGGTCGCCCGGGGTCGCCTCGTTCAGGTCGGGTTCGACCCGGTCGACACGCGTCGTCCGGTCCCCGATGCCGCGCAGCCACCGCTCGACGGCGTCCGGCCCGCCGAGCCGCTCCACCAGCAGGTTCGCCGCGGTGTTGTCGCTGGAGCGGAGGGCCGCATCGACGAGCTCGCGCACCGTCATCCCGGTGTCGACGTGCTCGCTCGTCACGGGCGCGTACTCGAGCAGGTCGCCGCGGTCGTAGTGCACGACGGTCGCCAGGTCGGCGTCGGACGAGGCGTCGAGGACCGCCGCCGCGATGAACACCTTGACCGTCGACGCGAACGCGAACCGCTCCCCCGCACGATGAGCGATCGTCCGACCGCTCCCGGTGTCGATCGCGGCGACCCCGAGCCGTGCGTCGTACCGCCGCTCCAGCGCAGCGAAGGCCCGCGCGGTGGCGGGGTCGGTCGCCGGATCGGTCGACGACGCCACCGAAGCCGACCCAGACGCAGAAGCCGACGCTGACACTGACGTGGACGACGTCGGCCCGGTCGTGTCACCACCCGGCGCACCGGAGCACCCCACCAGCCCGACCAGCACCAACGCCGTCAGGGCCGCGGCCGTCGTCCTCGTCCCACCTCGCACGCCCCGAGCCTGCCCGACGACCGTGCAACTACCCTGAGCGGCATGCCAGCTCCCGCCGTCCGCCTCACCCGCCTGGACCCCACCGGCGCCGACCGCCAGGAGCTGCTCGCATTCCTGACGTCCGAGGAGTTCCCGTTCCACGTCCGACGGCGCATCAGCGCGGCCGACGCGGCGAGCGCCGTCGACTCCGGCGCCTACCGCGACGACGAGCACGACACCTCCTGGCTCGACCACGACGACCACGGCCGCATCGGTCTGGTCCGCCTCGAGGACCTGGCCGACCCCGTCCCCCTGTTCGACCTGCGCCTGGCCGGTCGGTTCCGGGGCCGCGGCCTCGGGGTCCCCGCCCTGCATGCGGTGACCGACCACGTGTTCACGACGATGCCGGCGATCACGCGCTTCGAGGGCCAGACCCGCGAGGACAACACCGCCATGCGCCGGGTCTTCGTCCGTGCCGGCTGGGTACAGGAGGCCCACTACCGCGAGGCGTGGCCCGTCGACGGCGGCCCGGCCGTCGGGTCGGTCGGCTACGGCGTGCTGCGCCGCGACTGGGAGACGGGCGAGACCACTCCGGTGCCGTGGGACGACGTCGCGCGGTGAGCGGCTGACGGTTCTGGTTCACGATCCTCGGGGTTCGCGAACCGGAACCGTCATCGTGCGGAGACGAACCGCCGTCCCGCGCCCGTCACGCGGGCAGCAGGCGGACGGGAGGCCCGTGGCGGCGCCGCCACGGGCCTCCCGTCCGTCGGTCGGTCGCGTCTCAGGACCGTGACAGGCGCTCCACGGTGGCGTGCGCGCCGTCCGCGATGAGCCCGTCCAGGGCGTCGCGGTACGCGGCGACGAACCGTTCGTCGTCGACCAGGTCGCCGAAGACCTGGCGGTTCGCGATGAAGGCGAGGCGGTCCTCGCGCTGGGTCAGGGCGATGCGGTGCAGGGGTTCGGCGAGCCGGTCGACGATCTCGATGGGCTCACCGGACTCGTCGCTGCCCTCGTCGTAGCGGGCCCAGGACGCGACGATGCCGGCGGACAGCGTGACAGGTCGGCCGGCGGCCAGGTTCTCGCGCACGACGGGGAGCAGCCACTTCGGGATCCGGTCGCTCGACTCGGCGCAGAGCCGGGCGAGGGTGTCGCGCACCTCGGGGTTCTGGAAGCGCTCGATCAGGGTCGACTTGTAGTCCTCCAGGTCGATGCCGGGCACCGGGTGCAGTGTCGGCGTGCCCTCTTCGTCCATGTAGCGGCGCAGGAAGGTCGCGATCGCCGGGTCCTGCGTGGCCTCGTGCGCGTAGCGGTACCCGGACAGGTAGCCGAAGTAGCAGAGCCCCTGGTGGCTGGCGTTGAGGAGTCGGAGCTTCATGAGTTCGTACGGCTCGACGTCGTCGACGAGCTGGACGTCGGCGTCCTCGTAGGGCGGGCGGCCTGCGGGGTGGTCGTCCTCGAGCACCCACTGGAAGAACGGTTCGGCGACGACGGGCCAGGCGTCGTCGATGCCGAGCTCGTCGCGGACCCAGGCGCGGTCCTCGTCGGCGGTGACCGGGGTGATGCGGTCGACCATCGAGTTCGGGAAGGCCACGTGCTCGTCCATCCAGTCGGCGAAGGCCGGGTCCTGCAGCCGGGCGTAGGCGGTGAACATCGACCGTGCGACGTGCCCGTTGCCCTGGATGTTGTCGCAGGACATCACGGTGAACGGGTCGAGGCCGCGGCCCCGTCGGCGGCGCAGTGCCGCGACCACCAGGCCGAACACCGTGCGGGGCGGGCCGTCGCCGCGAAGGTCGGCCGCGACGCCGGGCTCGTCGGCGACGAACTCGCCGGTGACGTGGTCGAAGTTGTAGCCGCCCTCGGTGATGGTCAGGCTGACGATCCTGGTGTCCGGGTCCGCCATCTTCTCGACGACGGCGTCGGGGTCGTCGACCGCGAGCAGGTACTCGACGATGCTGCCGACGACGCGTGACTCACGGGTGCCGTCCGGGTGCTTGAGGACGAGCGTGTACAGGCCGCCCTGCTCGGCCATCGCGGTCGCCATCCGACGGTCCTGCTCGAGCACGCCGACGCCGCAGATGCCGTACTCGCGGGCTTCGCCGCGCTGCAGGAGCCGGTCGATCACCATCGCCTGGTGCGCGCGGTGGAACCCGCCGACGCCGAAGTGGACGATGCCGGCGGTGATGCCGTCGCGGTCGTAGGTGGGCACGGCGACACCGCTCGCGGCGATGTCGTCGAGGGTCTCCGGGGACAGGCGGACGGGCATCGGTACTCCTTCGTACGGTGGCGGTTCGTCCGGCCAGTCTGGCACCCGGTACCTCCGACTGAACAGCGGTGCAGCACAGACGTTCTGCACCGGGGGACGAACCTGGGGATGCACTCAACCTCGTTGCACCGAGTGCATCGATGCACCTAGTGTTCCATCTCGTGACCATCGCGACCGACCGCCGTGCTGCCCTCAAGGCAAAGCACCGTGCGGCGATCCTGCAGGCCGCTCGCGACCTGATCGACGAGCGCGGCGGCCGGGACTTCAGCGTGGACGACCTCGCCGCCCGGGCCGACATCGCCCGGCGCACCGTGTTCAACCACTTCGCCTCGCTCGACGAGGTCCTGCTGGCCGTGTGCGAGCAGGAGCTGTCCGTCATCATCGACCGGTTCCTCGCCGACATGGCCCGGACACCGGTGGGCGACGGCAGCCGGGCGTCGATGTTCGACGAGCTCGAGTCCGCCGCCCGCGGTGCCGACCTGGCTCCCGCGATCGCCAGCATGTACCGGATCCTCGGCGACCCCGGCAAGGACGACCCGAAGGCCGCGGTCCTGACCCAGACGGCGTTCTCGCGGGTGACCGAACGACTCCGGCACGAGGTCGCCCGGCGCTACCCGGCCGCCGACCCCCTGGACGCCGCACTGCTCGTCGAGTCGCTCATGAGCGGCATCGTCGTCATCGCGGAGCACTGGCTGGCGACGTCCGGCCCCGAGCTCGACCGACCGGCGCTCGACGCGTGGGACGACCTGCTCGCACGACTCGTGCACAGCGTCCGCAGCGGCTACATGGCCGACGACTGACACCGCTCCACCTCCTCATCCCCCAGGGGTCCACCGGCGCACCCCGCACCACCAGCACCTGACACGAAAGGACCGCAGGCAACCGCATGGCCGGTCTCCTCTACCGTCTCGGACGGTTCTCCGCACGACGCCACTGGCTCGTGATCATCACCTGGGTCGTGATCATGGCCGTCGCGGGCGTCACGTACACGCTCTTCGCCGGCACCATCTCGTCGTCGATCACGATCCCGAACACCAAGACCAGTCAGGTGCAGGACCAGCTCGCCGACAAGTTCCCGTCGGCGAACGGCGGCAACGGCACGATCGTCTTCGAGACGAAGGACGGCAAGGCGTTCTCGTCGTCGCAGCAGTCCGAGATCGACGACTTCCTGACCAGCCTCGAGAAGCTCGACGGCGTCAAGGGCACGACGAGCGGCTTCGCCACCCAGGACCAGCTCGACGACCAGCGGCAGAAGATCGTCGACGGCCGTGACCAGATCGAGTCCGGTCGCGCGAAGATCGAGACCGGCCAGGACCAGCTCGACGCCCAGAAGGCGCAGCTCGAGTCCGGCAAGCAGAAGATCGAGGACGCCCAGGCGCAGCTCGACGCGCAGAAGGCCCAGGCGCAGGCAGCCGGTGGCGCAGCCGTCCCCGCCGCACAGGCGCAGGCAGCGGCCGCCCAGCTCCAGCAGGCGCAGGCGCAGATCGACGCCCAGCAGGCCCAGATCGACGCCGGTGAGCAGCAGATCGCCGACGCCCAGAAGACGATCGACACGAACAAGCAGAAGCTCGACGACAACGAGCAGGAGCTCGAACAGGGCTCGGACCTGCTCGACCTGTCGAAGGACATCCGCTTCGTGTCGGACAACGGCAGCGCCGCGATCGGCACCGTGCAGTTCACGACGTCGACCTACGAGGTCCCCGCGGACACGAAGACCGCCATCGCGGACGACGCCGAGTCGGCCGACATCCAGGGCGTCAACGTGTACGTCTCGAACGACATCGCACAGGGTGTGCCGTCGATCCTCGGCCCGGGTGAGATCGGCGGTGTCATCATCGCCGCGATCGTGCTGCTCCTGATGCTCCGCACGGTCATCGGTGCCGCCGTCCCGCTCGTCAGCGCCGTGCTCGGCGTCGGCGTCGCGTCGCTCACCGCCCTGTCGTTCTCGAGCGTCGTCGAGTTCATCTCGGTCACGCCGGTCCTGGGGGTGATGCTGGGCCTGGCGGTCGGCATCGACTACTCGCTGTTCATCCTGAACCGGCACCGGACCCAGCTGAAGCAGGGCATGCAGGTGCACGAGTCGATCGGGCTCGCGAACGGCACGTCGGGCAACGCCGTGGTGTTCGCCGGTGCGACGGTCATCGTCGCGCTCCTCGCGCTGAACATCACGGGCATCCCGTTCCTCGGCCTGATGGGCACGGTCGGTGCGGTCGCGGTGCTCTTCGCGATCCTCATCGCGACCTCGTTCACCCCGGCCCTGCTGTCGCTCATCGGCATGCGGATCCTGCGGAAGAAGGAGCGCGCGAAGATCGGCAACACCGACTCCACGCGGATCCCGAACAAGCCGATGTCGAGCTGGCGCGCGGTCATCACGCTCGTCCTCGGCGTCGCGGTGCTCGGCACCATCGCCCTGCCCGCGACCCAGATGCGCCTCGGCCTGCCGAGCGGTTCGTCCGAGGCGGTCGAGTCGAGCCAGTACAAGGCCTACAAGACGCTCGAGAAGGAGTTCGGCGCCGGGCAGAACGGCCCGCTGCTCGTCGTGGCGACCCTGCCGGAGTCGATCAGCAAGAGCGACGTCACCGCGACCGAGGTCACCATCGGCCAGGCGATCGCGAAGAACGACGACGTGGAGGCCGTGCTGCCCATCGGCGCCTCGAAGGACCGCGACATCGTCGCGTTCCAGGTGAAGCCCGCTGGCGGCCCGGACAGCGTCTCGACCGAGAACGTCGTGAAGGACCTGCGCGAGCAGACCGTCTCCACCGACGACGGCAAGGTCACCCTCGGCGTCGCCGGCAACGCGTCGGCGAACATCGACGTGTCCGAGAAGCTCTCGAACGTGCTGCCGCTCTACCTCGTGGTGGTCGTCGGGCTGTCGCTGATCATCCTGATCATCGTGTTCCGGTCGTTCCTCGTGCCGATCACCGCCACCGCCGGGTTCATCCTGTCCGTGCTGGCGTCGTTCGGTGGGCTGACCGCGATCTACCAGTTCGGCTGGCTCGGCTCGGTCTTCGGTGTGCACGACCCGGCACCGATCCTGAGCTTCCTGCCCATCATCGAGATCGGCATCCTGTTCGGTCTGGCGATGGACTACCAGCTGTTCCTGGTGTCCGGCATGCGTGAGGCCTACGCCCACGGCGCGAGCGCGAAGGTGGCCGTCCAGCGCGGTCTGCACGCGGGTCGCGCGGTGGTCACGGCGGCGGCGATCATCATGATCTCCGTGTTCGCGGGCTTCATCTTCTCGGACTCGTCCACCATCAAGCCGATCGGCTTCGGGCTGGCGTTCGGCGTGCTGATCGACGCCTTCGTCGTCCGGATGCTGCTCATCCCGTCGGCGATGCACCTGCTCGGCAAGAGCGCCTGGTGGTTCCCGAAGTGGCTCGACCGCATCGTGCCGGACGTCGACGTGGAGGGCGCGAAGCTCGAGCGCACCCACCCGGTCGCCGGCCACGAGGACACGCACACCGGCACCCACGCGCTCCCCGTGGAGCCGGACGCGAACGCGCACGACTCGGGCCACCCGCCCGCGCACCGCGCGTAGTCGACGCACCAGCGCAACCACCCTGGAGGCCCGGTGCCGGTCCACGAGACCGGCACCGGGCCTCCAGGCCGTTGCGCCCACCGCCCCGGGTCGCAACCACACCACTTCGTGCACGAACGAAGTACCCTGAGGGCATGACCCAGACCGCACCGGACCCGCTCGCGCTCGACCGGCAGCTCTGCTTCGCACTCGCGGCGACGAGCCGCAGCGTCATCGGGCTGTACCGCGACCTGCTCGAGCCGATGGGCCTGACCCACCCGCAGTACCTCGTGATGCTCGCCCTGTGGGAGCGTGACCCGCGGTCGGTGCGGGAGATCGCCAGCGAGCTGCGACTCGACTCCGCGACACTGAGCCCGCTGCTCAAGCGACTGGAGGCCTCCGGCTACGTCCGCCGCACCCGCAGCGCCGCCGACGAACGCCAGCTCGAGGTGTCCCTGACGACCGCCGGGCACGCCCTGCGCGACCGGGCGCAGGCGGTCCCGCTCGCCGTCGCCGACCGGCTCGGGTGGCCACTCGCCCGACTCGAGTCCCTGAAGGACGAGCTGACCGAGCTGCTGGAGCGCGTCGACCAGGTGTGATCCGCGGCCATCAGTGCCATAATGGTTCGTGCACGAACGAAAGGATGCACCGTGGGACGCTTCGGCCAGTGGTACGAACGGTGGAACACGACGCTCATCAACAAGATGGGCCCCTCGCAGATCGGTGCCGGTCGCCCCGAGGGCATCGACGACCGGACGATCGACCGGGGCTGCCCCCTGTGCGGCAAGCCCCTCTCCCAGCACCAGGTGATCCGGCCCGAGGGCCAGGTGCGCTCGTCGACGCTGGTGTGCCCACGCGACTGACCGCACTGCCTGAAGAAGTCCTCCGAGGCGGAATTGCATGGGACAACTCGTCGTTCGCCCTGACGTGAAGCTCTTCGAACCCGCCTCCATCGGCGCCCTGTCCCTGTCGAACCGCGTCGTCATGGCCCCGCTCACGCGCACCCGCGCCGGCGAGCACGGTGTCCCGAACGACCTGCTCGTCGAGCACTACCGGCAGCGCGCCGGCCTCGGCATGATCATCACCGAGGGCACCTGGCCCGTGCAGGAGGGCCGCTCGTACCCCGGGCAGCCCGGCATCGAGACCGACGACCAGATCGCCGGCTGGCGCCGCGTGACCGACGCCGTGCACGCCGCCGGCGGCACGATCGTCATGCAGCTCATGCACGGCGGCCGCGTCTCGCACACCGACATCTCGCAGACCCCGCGCATCGTCGCCCCGTCCGCCATCGCCGCCCCCGGGCAGACGCACCTGGCCGACGGCTCGAAGGCCGACATGCCCGTCCCGCACGAGCTGACCACCGCCGAGGTGCAGGAGGCCGTGCAGGGCTTCGTGCAGGCCGCCCGCAACGCGATCGCCGCCGGACTCGACGGGGTCGAGGTCCACGGCGCCAACGGCTACCTGGTGCACGAGTTCATGTCGCCGGTGTCGAACACCCGCACCGACCAGTACGGCGGCTCCCCCGAGAACCGCGCGCGCTTCGCGATCGAGGTCACCACGGCCATCGCCGAGGCCATCGGCGCCGACCGCACCGGCATCCGCCTGTCGCCCGAGCACGGGATCCAGGGCGTCATCGAGGACGACGCCGACGACGTGCGCGCCACCTACACCGCCGTCGCCGAGGGCCTCGCGCCGCTCGGTCTCGCCTTCGTCGACGTCCTGCACGCCGAGCCGACCGGTGACCTGGTGCAGCACGTCCGCCGTACCGCGGGCGCGCCGTTCATCGTGAACTCGGGCTTCTCGTCGCTCACCACCCGTGACGAGGCCATCGCGATCGTCGACGGCGACCACGCCGACGCCGTCGCCGTGGGCCGCGCCGCGATCGCCAACCCGGACCTCGCGCACCGCTGGGAGCACGACGCCGAGCTCAACGAGCCGCGTCCGGAGCTCTTCTACGGCGCGACCGCCGAGGGCTACACCGACTACCCGTCGCTGGCCGAGGCGCGCGCGACCGTCGCGTAGTCGACGCACCGACAGGTGGGACGGGAGGCCCGTGGCGACACCGCCACGGGCCTCCCGTCCGTACCGGGGCCAGGTCGCAGGCGGGCGCCGACGGTCAGTGGTCGAGGACCGAGAGCGAACCGACCACCGCGACGGCCAACGGTCCGCTGTAGGAGACGCAGACGACGCCCATCCACACGGCCCCCGCCCACGTCGCTCGCAGACGGCTCTTCCGCCGGTCGCGGAGCACCAGGCGACGCCCCGCGGCGGCGATCGCGTCGGCGTGCCCGTCATCGAGCAGCGAGCGGTCGTCCTGGTACCGGGAGGCGGCGCGCACGATGCGCGGCACGACCTCGCCCAGGACTGCCTCGACCTGCATCCACGGCGCAGGGCGCGACCAGTCCGCGGTCCCCGGCGCCGAGAAGACCAGCCGGTCGTCGACCATCTCGACGTTCCAGCCGGCCGCGTGGTCGACGAGCGCTGCCATCACGTCGGGGGTGAGGACGTACAGCGCGTCCCGGCCGTAGTCCTCCGGCGCCCACACCCGGAAGTGCCGGTCGAAGTCGCCCTCCAGCGACATCCGCTGCCGGTGGCGGAGCACCACCGGCAGGTCGCTGCGACGACCGTCGTTCGCCGTGGCGTCGAGGAGCAGGTGCGGCAACGCTCCGGGCAGCCGGACGGTCAGGTACGTCCAGTCCCGCGAGACCATCCAGCGCCGCAGGACGCAGCCGAACTCGACGTCCGGGACGCCGTCGACGTGCACGGGGGCGGTGCCGAACCGGGGGTGGACGCGGATGCCGGAGTAGCGCGGGGTGATCATCGAGTCGAGCGGCTTCGGACGGACCGGACGCGCCGGGTACCCGCTGGCCTCCCCCGTCAGCACCGCCCGGACCTCGTCCGGACGCAGGGTCCGAGGTCGTTCGCCCCGGACCAGGAGCACGACGAGCCCGACCACACCGGCGACGAGCACCACGAACCATGCCACCCAGCGAACGACGTCGCCGACACCCGCGCCGTTGTGGACGAGCCCGGTGCCCCAGATCACGAGCGCGGACGCGAGCCACGCGAGCGGGACCTCGATCGCCAGGAGCAGCGCGTTCCACCACCACGGGGCCTGTCGCGGGCGGCGCATCCGCGGTCGTCGTGCCGTCTCCGCCGCGAACTCGTCGTCGGACGCGGTCAACCAGCGCAGGTCCATCGGCCCCCCTCTGGAGAAGGATCGTAGCGTCCGCGTCGAGAACGCCCGGCGGAGCCGTCCACGTCTCCTAGGATCGACGCAGTGAGTACAGCAACGCCGGGCGAGCGGGGCCCCGCGCACCGAGCGCGCGACACCACGCGGTGGGACATCCAGGGCCTCCGCGCGTTCGCCGTCCTCGCGGTCGTCGTCTACCACCTGTGGCCGGGCGCCCTGCACGGCGGGTTCGTCGGTGTCGACGTGTTCTTCGTGATCTCCGGCTTCCTGATCACCGGGCTGCTGCTGCGGGAACAGCTCGCGACGGGCACGATCCGGCTCGGACGGTTCTGGTCGCGCCGGGCCAAACGCCTGCTGCCGGCCGCGTTCCTCACCATCGTGGTCACGGGCGTCGCGGTGCTCGTCGCCGTACCGAGCGCGCTGTGGGGGCAGTACGGGCGCGAGCTGATCGCCTCGACGGTGTACCTGCAGAACTGGGAGCTCGCGGCGAACGCCGTCGACTACCTGGCGTCGGCCGACGCCCCCTCACCGTTCCAGCACTTCTGGTCGCTGTCGGTCGAGGAGCAGTTCTACATCCTCCTGCCGCTCCTGCTGCTCGGCGTCGGGGCGCTCGCGCGCCGGCGGTTCACGCCGCTGGCGACCGCGCGGCTGCTGCTCGGCAGCGTCGTCGTGCTGTCGCTCGTGTGGAGCATCGTGCAGACCGCCACCGACCCCGGCGTCGCCTACTTCTCCACCGGCACCCGCGCGTGGGAGTTCGCACTCGGCGGTCTCGTCGCCACCGTGCACCTGCCCGAGGTCCGCACCGAGGTCGCCCGACGAGTCCGCCTGGTCGCCACCGGCATCGGCGTCGTGGCCCTCGCACTGTCCCTCGTCGTGATCACCCCGGAGACGGCGTTCCCCGGGATCGCGGCGCTGCTGCCGGTCGCCGGTGCGGCACTGGTGCTGTTGTTCGGTGCGGGGACCGAGTTCGAGGACGTCGGGGCGCTGCGGCCCGTCGCCTTCTTCGGTCGGATCTCGTACGCGCTCTACCTCTGGCACTGGCCGCTCGTCGTCATCCTGCCGATCATGCTCGGCCGTCCGCTCGACTGGGCGACGAGCTCGGCGGTGCTGCTCGTCGCGATCGGTCTGGCCACCGTGACGACGATCTGGTTCGAGGAACCCGTCCGGTTCTCGACGTGGCTGCGGGACCTGCAGCCCCGGGGCGTCGTCTCGCTCGCCGTCATCTGCAGCTTCACCGTCGTCACGCTCGGGGCAGCCACCCTGACCGCCGTCTACGTGCAGGAGGTCAACGCGACCACGGTCACGAAGCAGGTCACCGCCGAGCAGGAGGACGACGACGAGTCCTGCTTCGGTGCCGCCGCGCGCATCGGGTTCGCCGACCCCTGCGTCGACCCCGAGCTCGCAGACGTCCGTGTGCCCGCTCCGGCCGTGGCCAAGGACGACGACGACAACCGCGCCGAGTGCTGGAGCGGCACGTTCCGGCCCTGCGTCCTCGGCAAGGCCACCGGCTGGTCGAAGCACCTCATCGTCATCGGCGACTCGCACAGCAACGCACTGCTCGGTGCGTACGAGAAGATCGCCGACGACAACGGCTGGCGGATCGACCTGGCCGGCGCCGGCGGGTGTTACCTCACCACCGCGCAGCAGGACTCGCTGAGCCCCTCGTCGATGCGGGGCTGCAACTCGTGGAAGCACGCCGCCATCGACTACGTCCGCGAGCACCGCGACGCCGACGCCCTGGTCGTCACGCACTCCACCACGCAGATGCCGGTCAGCCTGCCGCCCGGACCGGCCCGCGACAAGGCCACCCGCAACGGCCTGGTCGACGCGTGGGAGCAGGCCGCCGGTGACGAACTGCCCGTCATCGCCGTCCGTGACAACCCGGTGCCACGCCCCGACGTCGTCGCCTGCCTGAGCACGATGTCCGGGCCGACGACGGACGCCTGCGACCGGTCGCGCGCCGAGGCACTCGGCACGACGGACTCGTCGGTCGAGGCCGTCGCCGCGTTCCGGGAGGCCGGGGGCAAGGCAGCCTCCATCGACCTGAGCCGCTACTACTGCACCGACACCACGTGCCCGGCGGTCGTCGGGGGCGTCCTGGTCTACCGGGACAGCACGCACATCACGGCGACGTGGGCGTCGTCGCTCGAGCCCTACCTGGAGCGCGCGCTGCAGGACCGGTTGGCGGCCTTCGCGGGCTGAGCCGGACGGCCCGAACGGGAGGACTGAGCGCTTCATCAGACGATCGTCTGCCGAATTGCAGGACCGTCCCAAGTTGAGGGACGAAGTTGCTCGGACCATGCCGCGGCCATCAGCATCGCACAGCGCGATCGACGGCCAGCGGACGCTCGAGGCAACTGAAGGGGCACCCCCGTGCACATCTCGCGCCGAACTGCGCTCATCGGCATCACCGCCACCGTCCCGCTCGTCACGACCGCGCTCGCGGCCCCGGCCGACGCCGCCACCCCGTCCGGCGCGGCCGGATCCACCGGGTCGACCGGCTCGACCGCTTCGTCCGGCTCCGCCGACTCGGGCGTGCTGGCGGTGCAGCGCTGGCTCAACACGACCTTCGGGCACCTGCACGGGTGGGTGCACGTGGACGAGGACGGGCTGACCGGCAGCGGCACCGTGCTCGGGATCGTGCAGGCCACCCAGTCGCTGCTCGGCATCTCCCCCGTCGTCGCGACGTTCGGGCCGACGACCCGGCGGAAGCTCGAGCAGCACGGCGACGTCGGGGCCGAGACGGGCGACGACGCCGCGACCTGGCGCCGGCTGGTCCAGGCCGGACTGGTCTGCAAGGGCGCCTCGACCGTCTCGCTCACCGGCGAGTACGACGCGGCCACCGTCGCGGCCGTGCAGGCGCTCCGGTCCGACCTGGGTGCCGAGCCCGGCGCGCTCCCGCTGTCGGCGCACCTGTTCGGAGCACTCCTGACCGTCGACCCCGTGCGACTCGCCTCCGGCGGGTCCCGAGCGGTGCGCGCGGTGCAGCAGTACCTCAACCGCACCTACGCCGAGGCGACCGGCGGCGCGTACGGCAGCACGAGCGGACTCGTCGACACGAGCACGTACTCGGCGGCGATCCGCGCGGTGCAGGTCGCGGTGGGCGTCACGGTCGACGGCGCCTGGGGACCGGGGACGGCTGCCGCGCTCCGTGCCACGGGCCCGAGCGTCGTCGGGGTCGGGGCCACCGGCGCCTGGGTGCTGCTCGTCAAGGCGCTCCTGGTGCTGAACGGCGAGCGCGTCGTGTTCAGCAGTGCCTACTCGGCGGCGGACGCCGCGGTGGTCCGTGCGTTCCAGCAGTTCCAGGCGTTCCCGCCGGCCGAGCAGACCGGGACGTGCGACGCCGGCACCTGGGCAGCCCTGGCGGCGAGCACGGGCGACCCGGACCGCGCGACGACGGGCGCCGACACCGCGGTGCGCCTCGACGACGCCCGCGCGGCCGCCGTCCGTGCGTCCGGTGCGACCAGCGTCGGCCGGTACCTCACGAACCACCAACGTTCCGGGGCACTCGACAAGGCCCTGACCCCCGAGGAACTCCGCGTGATGGCGAGCGCCGGGCTCGGGCTGTGGCCGATCTTCGAGGAGGGCGGGTTCGCTGCCTCGTGGTTCACGGAGGAGCAGGGTGTCCGCGACGCCCACCGTGCCCACGACGCCGCCCGGAAGCTCGGGATCCCGAAGCAGACCACCGTCTACTTCGCCGCCGACTTCGACGCGACCTCGGCGCAGGACGATTCGCTCGTGGTCCCGTACTTCCGTGGCGTCGCCGCCGGCCTGCGGGACCGGGGGAACCTGTACAAGGCGGGCGTCTACGGCTCCCGTGCCACGTGCACCGCTGTGAGCAGCGCCGGACTCGCGCACTTCTCCTTCGTCGCCGGGATGTCGCCGGCCTGGTCGGGCAACCAGCTCGAGCCACTGCCGGGCAACTGGTCGCTCAACCAGATCCAGAACCGCACGGTCGGGTCGGGCAACGGGTCCACCGAGATCGACGCCGTGGTGGACTCCGGGCGCGACCCGGGCGTCCCCGCGGCTCTGCTGGCCGGCTGACCGGCTGCTGACCGGGATCGAGCACCGCCGTGACCACCACGACGCCGCGTGACGACGAGCCGTACGCCGTGTTCCCGCACCGTGCCACCTACGTCTTCTCGAACTTCGAGGAGGCGATCTCGATGGACTGCTACTGCGACGAGGGCGCCGACCACTTCGGCGTCTACCCGTTCTACGACGAGGTCATCAAACCGATCATCGACGATCTGACCCGACGCGTCCGGCGCCGGTTCGGGAAGGAAACCCCGTGAACACCGCACACCCCACCACCCCGACAACCGCCCGGCACCGCACCCGCCGGACCGCCGCGACGGCCCTGGCCGTCGGGCTGCTCGCGGCGGGCATCGCCCTGCCGACCTCGGCGGCGAACGCCGATCCCCTGCCCACGTCCGCCGAACCGACGGGTTCCACGATGACCATCTCCCACGAAGGTTCCCGTCCCACGGCGTCGACGGCGGAGCTCGACACCATCGGCACGCTCATCCTCCGACGGCTCGAGCTCGCCGACCCGGTGGCGGAGTCGAAGTGGCTCAGCGGCAAGCCGGTCGCGGACCCGGTGCGCGAACAGGCCGTCGTCGACGAAGCGGTGACCCTGGCAGAGCAGCAGGGCGTCGACCCCGTGCTGGTGACCCGGGTCATCCGCGCGCAGATCGCGGCGAGCAAGGTCGTCCAGCGCGGCCTCATCAACCACTGGACGCACAACCCGTGGACCGCACCCACGACGGCACCGGACCTGACGACCATCCGGCCCCAGCTCGACGCCATCGACACTGACCTGGTGACGGCGCTCGGCCAGGCCCAGAGCGTCGCCCAGGACCACCGGTGCGCACATCTGGTGGACGCGGAGCGGAAGCACCTCGACGTCGGACTCGACTCGCTGCACCGGAAGGGGATCGACGTGGCCTGGCACACGTTCTGCGCTGCCTGACGCGGGCAGGGGACGGGCCGTCATCATGAGCGGCCCTAAGATGTGGTGTTCACTGATCGCTCAGCTCCGGGCGAGGAAGGACACCGCGCCAGATGAACCAGCGGCAGCTCGCCATGGAGGCGTCTCGTCGAGCCATCATCGACGCCGCAGGGCAGCAGTTCGCGGCCTTCGGCTACGAGGCGACCACGTTCTCCCGTGTCGCCGAGGCGATGGGGAAGCCGAAGTCGGCGATCGGGTACCACCTGTTCCCGTCAAAGAAGGACCTGGCGACGGCGGTCATCGAACTGCAGCAGCAGCGCTGGCGTGAACTCTTCGACGCACTCCCCGCGCAGCCGGGCATCGAGCGACTGACGGTGTTCCTCCTGACCACCGGGATGGACGTCCGCCGGGGTTCGGTCGCGGGCGGTGCTGTCCGGCTCCTGCACGAACTCGGCAAGGCCGGCGTGCCGGTGCCGCGCGGTTTCGACTGGTTCGAGATGACGCGGAGCGAACTCGTCAGCGCCGGGGTCGCGGCGGCGGACGTCGACGCGGCCGCGGTCCAGCCGTCGGTCCTGCTGCTCCTCAACACGACGCTGGGCATGGTGGACGGTTCGACGCAGCTGACCGACGACGAACTCGTGGCGCAGCTCAAGGCGCTGTGGGCACCGCTCTTCACGTCGTTCGGCATCGCCGGTGCATCCGAGGTCATCGCGGCGGCCCAGCCGTACGCGCCGGCCACTTCGTGAGCAGGAACGGTCGAGTCCGTCTCGGGGACTCGACCGTTCCTGCTCACGAAGTCGCACGGAGCTGACGCGCGACGGACGGACCCGTGCGCGCACGCCGGCCGGAACGCCGGAACGCCGGAACGACGAAGGGCCCCGGTGGAATCCACCGGGGCCCTTCGTCGTTCTGCTTGCCTGTGCGCTCGAAGGGACTCGAACCCCCAACCTTCTGATCCGTAGTCAGATGCTCTATCCATTGAGCTACGAGCGCGTGGCCTTGCGGCCGTGGAAGACTCTACAACAGGTGCGGCCCGGGCGCCAATCGAGGCGCTCCGGCCCCCGTGCTCGGCGTGTCGCGAACGGTCTCCGACGGCCGCTTCGTCACAGCGCCGCGGGCTCCTCGTCGAACACCTCGGCCAGGAACACACGGAGTGCCTGCCACGACCGGCGGTCGGCACGCTCCTGGTACTGCGCGCCGTGGTCCGGGGCGTCGGTGCCCGGCACGGCGAACGCGTGCATCGCGCCCGAGTACGTCACGACCTGCCAGTCGACGTCCGGCGCCGCCCGCATCTCGTCCTGCCACGCGTGCACGGCCTCGTCCGGCACGACGGGGTCGGCGCCCCCGGTGAGGACGAGCAGCTTCGCCCGGATGTCCGCGGCGTCCGAGGGGTCGTGCGCGATGAGGCCACCGTGGAACGCCACGGCGCCGACCAGGTCGGCCCCGGTCCGTGCGAGTTCGAGGGCGGTCGAGCCACCGAAGCAGTACCCCATCACGACGACGCGGGCGGGGTCGACGTCCGGGTCGGCGAGCAGTCGCTCGAGCCCGGCGGTGGCGCGGGCGCGCAGCAGGGGCAGGTCCTGGTAGAAACCGCCGGCGACCTGGGCCGCGGTGTCGTCCCCGGGGCGGACGCCGGCTCCGTAGATGTCCGCGCCGAACGCGACGTAGCCGAGCCGGGCGAGCATCGTCACCCGGGCCTCGACGTGTTCGTTCACGCCGTGCCAGTCGTGCACGACGAGGACGGCCGGACGACGGCCCGCGATCGCGGTGTCCTTCGCGAGCACACCGAGCAGTTCGGTGCCCTCGTGGTCGTAGGGGACGTCGTCGACACGGATGTCGGCGCCGGCGGGTTCGGGAACGGTCTGCAGGACGTCGTCGGTGGTGTTCACGTCGCCCGACGCTACGCCGCCACTCGGGCTCAGGCCTCGATGTTGTCCCAGCCGTCGGGGCCGACGGACCCGGCGGCGTACTCGTCGAGGGGTGCCTTGCCGGCCTTCCACGCGTCGAGGAACGGCCCGACGACCTTCCAGCCCTGCACGGCGCTGTCGCCGCGCACCGACAGCGTGGCGTCGCCCTCGAGCACGCCGGCCAGCACCTCGCCGTAGGCGCTCAAGCGCCCGGGGTTGAACGTCACCTCGAGGCTCGTGTGGTCGATCGTGTACGGGTCACCGGCGCCGTTGACGTTGAGCTCGAGCTGCATCTCGTCCGGGGCGATCCAGATGCGCAGCCGGTCGGGCAGCTCGGTGCCGGTGAGCCCCTCGGGCACGTGCGGGGAGTCCTTGAACGTGATGACGATCTCGCGGCGCTGCGCGGCGAGCGCCTTGCCGGACCGCAGGGTGAAGGGCACGCCTGCCCAGCGCCAGTTCGCGATCTCCAGGGTGAGCTGGGCGAGGGTCTCGGTGCCGAGCGACGGGTCCACGCCGTCCTCGTCGACGTACGACGGCAGCTGGCGGTCCCCGACGGTGCCGGCGGTGTACCGGGCGCGCTTGCCGGCCGTGACGACGTCGCCGCCCCACGGTCGGACGGCCCGCAGCACGAGCTCCTTCTGGGTGCGCAGGTCGTCGGCCTTGATCGAGGCGGGGGCCTCCATCGCGACGACGGCCATCACCTGCAGCAGGTGGCTCTGGATCATGTCGGTGAGCGCCCCGGCCTTGTCGTAGTAGCGCGCCCGGCCCTCGAGCCCGAGGGTCTCGTCGTAGACGATGTCCACGCGCTCGACGTGCTGCGACGACAGCAGCGGTTCGATGATGCGGTTGGCGAAGCGCAGCCCGAGCAGGTTGAGCACGGTGGAGCGGCCGAGGAAGTGGTCGACGCGGTGGATGCGCTCCTCGGGGATGAACGAGTGGAGCAGGTCGTTCAGGTGCGAGGCGCTCTCGGCGTCGGTGCCGAACGGCTTCTCGAGCGCCAGGCGGGTGCCGGCGGGCAGGTCGAGGTGGGCGAGCTGCTCGCAGCTCTTCTCGGTGACCGCGGGCGGCAGCGCGAAGTAGATCGCGGGGTCGTGCTCGCACGCGGCGAGCAGTGCGCGCAGGTCGTCCGGGTCGGTGACGTCGGCCTTCCGGTAGGTCGAGGCGTCGACCACGGCCTGCAGTCGCTCCGGCAGCGATGTCGCACCCGAGGCACCCTCGTCCTCCTCGTTCTTGGACGCCTGCGCGTTCTCGAAGGACTCGCGCACCTGCGCCTTCCAGTCGGCGTCGGACAGGTCCTCGACACCGGCCCCGACGAGCTGGACGTCCCAGTCGTCCTTCACCTGGAGCAGGGTGGCGAGGCCGGGCAGGAGCAGGCGCTTGGACAGGTCGCCGCTGGCTCCGAGGATGAGCAGGCTGGTCTGGAGGCTCGACATGCTGCAGACGGTACTCATCGGCCCCGGTGGATGACCGGGCCGCTACGGTGGTGTCATTCCGGCGCGAGGGAGCACCATGAGCAGTGGGTACGAAGGGCGACGCCTTCGTGTCGCCGTGGTCGGGACGGGCATGATCGCCGGCGTCCACGCCCGGGCGGCCCGGGCCTCCGGTGCCGAGGTCCTCGGTGTGCTCGGCCGGAACGCCGCCCGGTCCGAGCAGGTGGCGGCGCAGCTCGACCTGCCCCGTGGCTACGCCTCCCTCGACGAGGTCATCGCCGACGCCCCCGACGTCGTGCACATCTGCACCCCGAACGACCAGCACCACCCGCAGGCGCTCGCGGTGATCGCGGCCGGCATCAACGTGGTGTGCGAGAAGCCCCTGGCGATCGACCCCGCGCAGGCCGGCGAGCTCGTCGCCGCCGCTGCCGAGGCCGGTGTCGTGGCCACCGTGCCGTTCGTGTACCGGTACCACCCGATGGTCCGCGAGATCCGGGCGCGCATCGCCGACGGAGAGCTCGGCCGGCTGCTCGCGGTGCACGGTCACTACCTGCAGGACTGGATGCTCGACGAGGACGCCTCGAGCTGGCGGGTCGACCCGACCTCGAGCGGGCTGTCCCGCGCGTTCGCCGACATCGGCTCGCACTGGTGCGACCTGGTCGAGTTCGTCACGGGTGAGCGCTTCGTCTCGGTGTCCGCCGCGACCGACATCGTCTACCCGACGCGGCCGGCGGCGTCCGGTCCGTCGTTCTCCGGATCCCCCGACCCGGACCCGGTGGCCGACGCGGCCGAACGCGCCGAGGTCACCACCGAGGACACCGCCGTCGCCACCTTCCGCACCGCAACGGGCCGCATCGGCAACGTCGTGATCTCGCAGGTCGCCTCGGGCCGGAAGAACCGCCTGTGGTTCGAGGTCGACGGCACCCGCGGCAGCGCGGCGTTCGACCAGGAGCAGCCCGAGTCGGCCTGGTTCGGCAACGAGCGCGGCGCCCAGATCGTGGTCCGCGACCCGTCGCAGGGCTACCCGGACCAGCGCCGGCTGGCGATCGTGCCGGCCGGGCACCCGCAGGGGTACCTCGACGCCTTCGCGGCCTTCGTCGCCGACACCTACACCGCGGTCCGGACCGGAGTGGCCCCCGACGGACTGCCGACGTTCGCGGACGGCGCCCGCTCCGCCGACATCATCGAGGCCGTGATCGGCAGCGCGGCCGAGACGACCTGGCGGGAGATCCGGTGAAGCTCGGCATGCTGACCGCCTGCCTGCCCGGTTGGTCACTCGACCGGATCGCCGGGTTCGCCCAGCAGCAGGGCTACGAGCGGCTCGAGGTCGCCGTCTGGCCCGGCACCGGCGGTCGCGACTTCGAGGCGGCGCACCTGCCGGTCGCCACGTTCACCGACGAGGACGCCCTGGCCACCCGCGCCCTGCTCGACCGCACGGGCCTCGAGATCTCGGCGCTCGCGTACTACGAGAACAACCTGCACCGGGACCCGGAGCACCGGGCGGCGGTGCGGACCCACCTCAAGCACGCGATCGACACCGCGCAGACGCTCGGCATCCCGTACGTCGGCACGTTCATCGGCCGCGACACCACGAAGTCCGTCCGCGAGAACATGGCCGAGGGGAACCGGGTCCTGCCCGAGCTCGTCGACTACGCCGGCGAGCGGGGCGTTCGGCTCGTCATCGAGAACTGCGTGATGGAGGGCTGGCACCCCGACGGGTACCCCGGCAACATCGCGTACTCCCCCGAGCTCTGGGGCTGGGTCACCGGTCTGGGCTTCGGCCTGAACTGGGACCCGTCGCACCTGACGTGGATCGGCATCGACCCGGTCGAGACGATCCTGCCGTTCGCCGAGCACATCGTGCACGCCCAGGCGAAGGACCTGGAGCTGTTCCCCGAGCGGCGCAACGAGTACGGGTTCTTCGGCAAGGTCGACAAGGGCGACGACCCGTGGGACATGGGCTGGTGGCGGTTCCGGGTGCCGGGCCGCGGCGTCGTGGACTGGCCGCGCGTCGTCGACCGCCTCTACGAGGCGGGCTTCGACGGCACGCTGAGCGTCGAGCACGAGGACCCGCTCTGGGGCGGCACCGACGACCGGGTGCTCGAGGGGCTGCGCATCGCGCACCGCACGCTGCGTCCGCTGATCGCGCAGGAGCAGTAGCCGACACACACCGGGCACTGGCCTGGAGGCCCGGATCACGTGACCGACGTCGGTCACGTGATCCGCGCCTCCCGTCCACTGCGCGTGGACCGACCACGCGTGTTGCCGATGTGAACGTCGTGTGACGAGTTCGGCAGGGGTCTGGCGAGTCGCCTGTGCGTCTTCGTAGGTTCGACGGCGATGAACACTTCCCACACCACCGGAACCGCCGGTGCGACGACCCGACGACGCCTCGGCGCCGGCGCGGCCCTCGCCACCGCCGGGGTCCTGGTCGCACTGTCCGTCCCGTCCGCAGCCGTCGCCGCCGAGGGCGACACGACGATCGACATCATCGACGTCAACGACTTCCACGGTCGCATCGAGTCCGAGGGCACCGCCGCCGACAAGGCAGCCGGCGCCGCGAAGCTCGCCGGCGTCGTGCAGTCGTACCGCGAGGCCAACCCGAACACGATCTTCGCCAGCGTCGGCGACAACGTGGGCGCCTCGACCTTCACCTCGCTCATCCAGCAGGACTCCCCCACGATCGACGCCCTGAACGCCATGGACCTCGACGTCAGCGCGATCGGCAACCACGAGCTCGACAAGGGCCAGGACGACCTGACCGGCCGCATCGAGGACCGCGCCGACTGGCCGTACGTCTCGGCGAACATCGTCAAGGCCGGCACCACCGACCCCGCCTTCACGCCGTACTCCATCGTGGAGAAGGGCGGCGTCAAGGTCGGCTTCATCGGTGCCACCACCGAGGACCTCATCCCCGGGCTCGTCAGCCCCGGCGGGGTCGAGGGCCTCGCGATGGCCCCGATCGTCAGCCAGGTCAACCGGTACGCCGAGCAGCTCACCGACGGCAAGGACGACAACGGCGAGGCCGACGTACTCGTCCTGCTCGTGCACGAGGGCGCCACCACGAGCGCACTCACCGACGCCACCGGCACCGGCGCGTTCGGCAAGATCACCTCGGGCGTCTCCTCGAAGGTCTCGGCCATCGTGTCGGCGCACACCCACGCGACGTACAACCACTCCATCGCCGGCCCCGACGGCACGGAGCGTCCGGTGATCCAGGCCGGGTCCTACGGGGTGAACCTCGGACACCTGCAGCTCACGGTGGACGCGGACAAGCAGCTCACCGGCATCACGTCCTCGGTCACCTCCGTCAACGAGGACAAGCGTGTCCCCGCCGACACCACCTCGGTGACCAAGGTGAGCGACATCGTGACCGCCGCGAAGGCCGTCGCCGACGTCAAGGGCGGCGAGAAGCTCGGCGAGATCACGGGTGACCTGCGTCGCGCCGTGCAGTCCGACCGCAAGGCCGAGAACCGCGGCGGCGAGTCCGTCCTGGGCAACTACATCGCCGAGGTCCAGCGCAGCGCCACCGAGCGGAACGGCTCGAAGATCGCCTTCATGAACCCGGGCGGGCTCCGCACCGACATGGTCTACGCGTCCAGCGGAGCCGGCGACCCGGACGGCACCGTCACCTACAAGGAGGCCGCGCTCGTCCAGCCGTTCGCCAACACCCTGGTGACCAAGGACATGACCGGCCAGCAGATCAAGAACGCCCTCGAGCAGCAGTGGCAGCCGGACGGCCTCGAGCGTCCGTTCCTGAAGCTCGGCGTCTCGGACGGCTTCGCGTACACCTACGACCCGTCGAAGGGCCGCGGCGAGCGCATCACCGGCATGACCCTCGACGGCACGGCGATCGCGCTGACCGACACCCTCAAGGTGACCGTCAACTCGTTCCTGTCGACCGGTGGCGACAACTTCGCCGCCTTCGCGACCGGCACGAACGTCGCCGACTCCGGCCAGGTCGACCTGCAGGCCCAGGTGGACTACTTCCTCGCCAACCCGAAGGTCACGCCCCCGGTCGACCAGCGCGCCGTCGGCGTCACGGTCACGCCGACCCCGGCCGGTGGCTTCCAGCCCGGTGACGCAATCGAGCTCGACCTGTCGTCGCTCGTGTTCAGCAGCGAGGACCCGGCGAAGGCCGGCTCCGTCTCGGTCACCGCGGACGGCAAGGAGCTCGCATCGTCGGCGATCGACCCGACGATCACGGACAAGAACGACGAGCAGGGTCGCGCGACCCTGACCGTCACGGTCCCCGAGATCGAAGCGCCGGCCGCACGCGCCGCCGCCCGCACCGCCGGTTCCGTCTCCCTCGCCGCGGTGGCCGAGCCGGTCGCCACGACGGACGCACCGCTCGTCGTCACCCTGCCGGGTGGCCAGACCGTCACGCTCGCCGTGACGATCCCGGTCGCCGCAGCGGTCGACCCGACGGACCCGACCGACCCCACGGACCCCACGGACCCGGTCGACCCGACCCCGGCTCCGACCCCGAACCCGGGCGGCGGGGTCGTCCCCGGCCCCGGCGCGGGTGACGGTGACGACGCCGGCATCGGTGGCGTCGGCGGGACCGACGACGACCCGCGCGCCGGTGGCGACCTCGCCTACACGGGTGCGGACCTGACCGCTCCGGCGATCGCGGCGGGCCTGTTCCTGCTCGCCGGGATCACGGCACTCGTGGTCCTCCGCCGCACCCGCGCACGACGTGCCGCGACGGTCCTGACGGACTGACATCGAGCCTGCGGGCTCACACGCGAACGGGCCGTCTCACCCTGGTGAGGCGGCCCGTTCGCGTCGGTCAGGAGGCCCGTGGCACGTCCGGCGCACACGTCGCGCGACCCGGTGGTCACGGTTGCTGTCCCATCCCGGTCGATCACTGCGGATCCGCGGATCCGCGGGGTACTCTCGGGGTTGTCGCACCGCGACGCGTCGTGCCGGGTCGCTTTCAGCAAGTCGACGGTGGTTCCGTTCGGCGAGACTCCGCGACGCGGGCGTCCTCCGCCTCCAGGGAAACGGCGGAGGGCGCCCACCCCTTCGGGTCAGCGACTCAGGTCAGCGGAAGAGCTGCTCGCCGATGTACGACCCCTTGCGCGGTGCCGGCGGCACGGCGAACACCGCGGAGCCGATGTGCGAGACGTACTCGTTCAGCCGGTCCGAGGCACCGAGCTTCCGCTGCAGGCGCGTGAAGTGGTCCGGGTCGTTCACGTAGGCGATGAACAGCAGCCCGGCGTCGAGCTGGCCGTACTCGTTGAGCCCGTCGGTGTAGTTGTACGGCCGGCGCAGGATCTTCACGCCGCCGTTCGCCTCGTGCGCAGCGAGGGCGATGTGCGACGTCGCGTCGATCTTCGTCGCACCGTCGTCGTCCTTCGCGTGGAAGTCCGGGGTGGTGTGCTCTTGCCCGCCGGAGAGCGGTGCGCCCTGGATCTTCGTCCGCCCGAACACCCGCTGCTGGTCGCTGACGACGTCGGCGTCCCAGGTCTCGATGTTCATCCGGATCTTCCGCACCACCTGGTAGCTGCCGCCGGCCATCCACCCGGCGTCGCGGTCGAGCCAGACGAACCGGTCGTGGTCGGCATCGGTCGTGATGTTCCGGGTGCCGTCCTTGAACCCCATCAGGTTGCGGGGTGTGCTCTGGTGCGGCCCCGCCGATGCTCGGCCGAAACCGAGCACGGTCCAGCGGACGGTCGCGGTGCCGCGGGCCATCCGTGCCAGGTCGCGCACCGCGTGGTACGCCACCTGGGGGTCGTCGGCGCAGGCCTGCAGGGACAGGTCCCCGCCGGTCAGGCCCTCCTGCAGGTTGTCGCTCGGCAGCGTCGGGATGTCGGCGAGCGAGGCCGGACGGCGGTCGGCCAGCCCGAAGCGCTCGTCGAAGACGCCGGGGCCCAGGCCCACCGTGACGGTCAGGGACGCCGGCCCGAGGTCGAGCGCCTCGCCGGTGTCGGCACCGACCCCGTTGCCGTGCGCCGGTTCGACGCTGCCGACGGTCTTGCCGGCCTGCAGCTGGGCGATCGCGGCCGACCAGCGGGCGAGGAGCACCTGCAGCTCGGTCGTGACGGTCGTCGACAGGTCGAACGTCATGTAGACGCAGTACCGCTGCGGGGTGGTGCGGATCCCGCCCTGCGGCTGCCGTGCCGCGGTGGCGTAGAACGGCTGGCTCTGCGACAGGTCGATCGACTCGTCGCCGTTCGCCGCCGCCGTGAACGGGTTCACGCCGGTCGCCGCGGTGGCGCCGCCGATGCCCGCTGCCGCGCCGACCCCGGCACCGGCCACGGCCAGGCCGGCGCCGAACAGACCACGGCGGGAGACGTTCGCCCGGGGTGCGTCGTCCGCCCGGGGTGCCTCGTCCGGCTCGGTCACGCGGTCGCGACCTTCTCGGCCAGGCGGGACAGCGGGTCCTGCAGCGCCTGGATCTGCTGCGAGATCGTGTTCGCGTCGGACTTCTTGGTGGCGGCGTCCCACGTGGCGAAGCCGCCCAGGTCGTCGGCGTCACGGTAGCCGTCCATCATCGTGTTCGTGGCGTCGAACTGCTTCGCGATCTGCTTCGTCAGGGTCGGGTCGAGCTTGGTCAGCCCCGGCTTGAGGTACGCGAAGGCCTGACGGGCACCCTCGACGTTGGCGGCGAGGTCGACGAGGTCGATGTGGCTGTACGCCTCTTCCTCGCCGGTGATCTTGTTCGACTGCACCTCTTCGAGCAGGCCGGCGGCACCGTTCGCCAGGTCCTCCGGCTTGTAGTCCAGCGTCGGCACGAGCTTCGCGAGCAGCTGCACGTCCTCGGTCAGGTCCGCGGCGGTCCGCTTGGTCGACGCGGTGATCTTCCCGGCCTGGAACAGGTCCTTCTCGACGGCGTGGAACCCGCTCCAGCCGACGGCCGGGTCGAGGTTCGAGGCGCGCATGTCGATCAGGTAGTCGAGGTTGCCCGCGTTGTCGGTGGCCTTGAACCCCTTCTTGACGAAGCCGTCGACGTCGCTCTCGACGTGCTCGTAGAACGGGCGGGCGTTCGCGTAGTCGGTCTTCGCCGCGTCGAGGTCGCCGGCGTCGATGTGCTTCTGCAGCTGCTCGACCGCGGCGACCATGTCGGTGACCTGGCCGTCGACGTAGGTCGCGTAGCCCTTCGTCCCGTCGCGGAGCAGGGTCGAGGCGCTGCTGTTCGCGGTCGACGCTGCCTTGCCGGTGGCGGTGAAGTCCGTCAGCTCGGTCTCGGCACCGGGGCAGTACACCTGGTACTTCCCGCCGGTCAGCGTGGCGGTGAAACGGACGGCGTCGAGGCCGGGCGCCAGGTTCTCCTTCTCGCCGAGGATCCGCTGGTCCTGCAGCAGCTCGACCTCGGTGATCGCGGTCGAGGACTCGTTCTTCACCGTGAAGGTGACGGGGCCCGCCGGGACCTTCGTCGAGGACACCGCACAGGCGTCCTGCCCGTCGTTGGTGAGCGTGATGGTGACGCGGGAGACCTTCGCGTCGCCGGAGCCGGAGCCGCCGGCCTCGGCGGTCCCACCGGCGCAACCGGTGAGTGCGAGGGCGGTGACGGCGCCGAGGGCGCCCAGGGTGATCAGGGGTCGGACGGGCTTACCGAAGGACATGGTCGGTGCTCCTTGCAGGGTCCGCGGCCGGAGGGCCACGAGCGGGGACGGGTTCGGGGGTGGGGGTGGTGGGGAGTCGCCGGCGACGGCGGTCACGGAGGGCCAGCAGCGCCTGCGCGGCGGCCGCGATGCCGAGGGCGATCGGCAGCCAGGCCTTCCAGAGCAGCAGGTCGGCGGTCCGCGAGTCCGCTGCGGCCACCGAGGCGGCCGACCGCTCGACGCGCGCGTCGGGGACGGACCAGACGGTGCGGTCCAGGGTCGTGGTGCGCGCGGACGGGAGGCCCCCACCGCTCAGCGTCAGCACCTCGCGTTCGTCGCGGGTCGCGTCCAGGACCCCACCGCGGACGGTCCACAGGGTCACCGTGTCGCGCACGGCCCAGCGCGCCGCGAAGGGGCCGGGGTTCGTCGACGGGGAGACCCCGACGGGCAGGCGGCCGAACAGGGTGACGAGGTCGTCGAGCGTCAGCGTCGACGGACGGTCGGCACCGCTCCCCTGCTCACTGGTTCCGTCCTGCACGACGCGCCACCGGTCGGCGGCCACGCCCGCGCGGGTGACGCGGCGGTGGGCCGACGTCGGCAGGGTGATCCGGGCCTCCTGGCCGGTTCCGGTGCCGGCCACACGGAGGACGCCGGACGCACCGTCGACGCTGGCCGAGACGGAGTTGGCGTCGCCGCTGACCGCGGTGGTGTGGGGCAGGTCGACCCCGCCCGTCGGCACGGCGATCGCGAGTGCCGCTGCGGCCACGGCGAGTGCGCCGGCGACGACGGCGCGCACCCGGGGCACGCGGTCCGGCGACGGACGCCAGGCGCGCGGCCAGAGCGTCAGGGCCAGCACCGGGACGACGTAGAGGAACCAGCCGAGCACCTCGATGACCCGCGGGTCCGGCGGGATGCCGAGCACGCCGGTGACCAGGGCGCCCTGCACCGAACCGTTCGGGGCGAGCCACGACAGGTCGACGGTGCGCTGCTGGCCGATGACGATCCAGCCGGCCTCGTGCGCACGGCGGAGGACGGTCAGCACCAGGCCGCCCGCGACGAAGACCAGGAAGACCCCGGTGCCGGTGAAGAACCGCGACAGGTTGAGGCGGACGCCACCGGTGTAGATGCCGAAGCCGACGACGACCGCGGCCGCGATGCCGATCACGGCACCGAGGGCGGCGAGGCCGGTGTCCGACGACGCCTGGAACGTGGCGAGGAGGAACACCGAGGTCTCGAAGCCCTCCTTCAGGACGGCGAGGAACGCCATGCCGGCGAGGGCCCAGGCGGTGCCACGGCCGAGGGCTGCGGTCGCACTGGCCTCGAGGTCGGCCGTCAGGGTGCGCGCGTGCGTGCGCATCCAGACGATCATGCCCGTGACGAAGACGACGGCGACGATGCCGATGACCGCCTCCATGCCCTCCTGCTGGGCCTGCGGCAACGCCTGCTCGACGGCCTGCAGCCCGAAGCCGACGGCGATGCTGAGCAGCACCGCGAGCCCGACGCCCGACCACATCGGGGCGAGCGGGACGCGGTTGCGACGCAGGAACGCGGCGATGATGCCGACGATGAGCGTGGCTTCGAGGCCTTCACGGAGACCGATGACGAGAGTGGCGAGCATGACGAAGGTGAGGCTAACCTAACCGCCGAACGGCCCGCCAGTCGTGCGACGTGATGTTTGATGGTTCTCATGAACCTGCTGTCCGTCGACGGCCTGGCGTCGGTCACGAACGTGCTCGACCTCGCCGGGGTCTTCGCGTCCGCCCTGCTCGGCGGCTCCATCGCCCGCGCGATGGACTTCGACCTGTTCGGGTTCCTGGTCGTCGGGTTCGTCTCGGGACTCGGCGGCGGGATGCTCCGCGACACCCTGCTGCAGAACGGACCACCCGTCGCGCTCGTCGACCCGCTGTACGTGCCGGTCGCCGTCGCCGGGGCGCTCATCGCGTTCCTCGTGTCGTTCTCCGAGCTCACCTGGGACCGGCTGTTCACCGTGCTCGACGCCGCCGTGATCGGGTTCTGGGCCGTGGTCGGCGTGCAGCGCACCTACGACGCCGGGCTCGACTGGCCGGCCGCGATCATCATGGGGACCATCACCGCGGTCGGCGGCGGGGCCATGCGCGACCTGCTCCTGCGGCGGGTGCCGGCGGTGTTCGGCGGGAACGCGCTGTACGCCACCGTGGCCGTCGCCGCGTCGGCCGTGATGGTGATCGCCTCGGCACTCGGGTCGCCGTCCCTCGGCATCCTGCTCGCGATCACCCTGTCGCTCGGGCTCCGCTGGGGAGCGGTCCGCCGGGGCTGGGGGCTGCCGAACGGCCGTGACTGGCAGCCGAAGTCGACCCTCGGTTCGCTGCTGCGGCGGGGTCGGAGCCTGCGACCGGACGCGCTCCGGTTGCTCCGGCGCCCGGGCCGTCGGACCGGTGCCGGCAGTGTCCGAGAAGAGCACGAGGACTGAGGGGCTGTCCTCCGCGGCTCCGCGACGGTACGATCAGTACCGCCGGGTATCGTCCTGGCAGTTCTGCCGGGGATGGTCCCGGTGAACGCTGTCCGCACAGCACCGACGCGACCCGAACGCGCCGGTTCCGAGCAGACGTGGGGATGGGGGCTTCGCTGATGCCGCGCGGGATCAGACGCGCGGCGCGGCAGGTCTCCACCACGATGCTCTCCCCGACGACCACCAGCACAGGTCGGAGCAGCAACCGATGAGCGACGACGCTTCCCCCACCCAGCGCATCCCACGCGCCGAGGTCCGGGAACGCCTGCTCGCCGCCGGAGCCGCGGTCTTCGCCGAACAGGGTGTGTACGGAGCGCGGCTCGACGACGTCGCCGCGCGCGCGGGGTTCAGCAAGGGTGCGGTCTACTCGAACTTCTCGTCGAAGGAAGACCTGCTCGCCCAGGTCATGCAGCGGTCCACGAACGTCGTGCTCAGCTCACTGCAGGAACTCGTGCACGCGGACACCGCCGCCGTCGACGTCGGGGACGTCCTGCGCGCCGCGTTCGGGCAGAACGACCAGAGCGAGCAGTTCGCGCTGCTCTCGGCGTTCCGCGGGTACGCGGTGCGGCACCCGGAGCTGCTGCCCGAGTTCATCCGGCAGCGCCGGATCCTGCAGGACGGGGTGCTCGGGCTGGTGCGGCTGTGGCTCGGAGCGCACCCCGAGGTCGAGGTCGGCATGACCCCGGAGGAGTTCGCGACCGTGCTCATCGGGGCGAACGTCGGCCTGGTGTTCGACGCGCCGGCGCTGCCCGGGGTCGATCCGGGCGAGCTCATCGCGACCCTGGTCGAGGCGGTCATCCGCCGGCGCTGACGCGGGGCGCCCCGCTCGAACGGTGCGAGGTTCCGTGGTCCGTGCGAGGCCGCGCCGGTCGCACGGAGTACGGAACCTCGCACCACTCGGCGCACCCTCGCGCCCGCGTCAGGCCGTGCGACGATCCCGACGGCGGGGCTTCGGCCCGTCGTGGGACCAGGCGGACGACGGCAGCAGACTCGGCGGCAACAGGCGCGACCGCACGACGCGCACCGTGGGGACCGAGGCGTCGAGCGCCTCCCGAGCGTCGCGGACGTGACGCTCCAACGCCGCCGTGTCCACCGATGCGGCCCCGTCGGCGGCGAAGCGTTCGCGATCGACCGCGTCGACGGCGGCCTCCAGGTGCGGCACGACCGACTCCGGCAACCCGAGCCGCAGGCGTCCGAGCACGGCTCGGGCGGTCCGGGCCACGGCGGCGGCGTCACCCGGCGGCGCGAGGCCCGGGGCGTACCCGTGGTCGGCGACGTCGTCGAGCAACTCGCGCCACGCCCGCACGGCGGGTGACCGACCGGCAGCGATCGCCGACAGCCTCGACCGGCGGCGAACAGCACGCACGAGGCCCGGGGCGACGAGGACCGCGAGCACGAGCAGCAGGCCCACGAGCAGCCCGACCGGTCCACCGCCGCCGCCGGTGCCGGAAGCACCCGCGGCACCCGGCGCCGGGGACGCCGACGGGGTCGGTGACGCTGACTCGTCCGCCGGGGTGGTCTGCTCGGGCGCCGGCAGGGGGGTCTCCGGTGCCGCCGCGGTCGGCGAGGCCGAGGGCTCCTCGGACGGCGCGGCCTCGTCGGAGTCGGGCGTCGGCTCGAAGGCGACCCACCCGGCGCCCTGGATGTACAGCTCCGGCCAGGAGTGCAGCTGCCGGTTCGACACCGCGTACTCGCCGTCGGGCTGCGGCGACCCGGCCCGGTACCCGACCGCGATGCGCGAGGGGATGCCGAGCGTGCGGGCCATCACGGCCATCGCGGACGAGAAGTGCACGCAGTACCCGTCGCGGACCTTCAGGAACGTCGAGACGACGTCCATGCTGTCGCCGTCGTAGCCCTGCTCGACGGGGGCCGTCTCGGAGTACGTGAACAGGTCGCTGCGGAACCACTGCTCGAGTGCCCGCGCCCGCCCGTAGTCGTCGGTCGCGGCTGCGGCGACGCGGGTCGCGGTGGTCGAGATGTTGGCGGGCAGGTCGTCGGGCAGGGCGAGGTCGGTGCGCAGCTGCTGGCGGCTGGGCTCCCGGAAGCCACGGCCGTCGGAGCGGGCGAGCACCCCCGAGGCGGCGACTGCGTCAAGGTAGTCGTTGGCGAACGTCGAAGCCCCGTAGACCTCGTACATCGCCCCGCGGGCGGTCGCGGCACCCGTCGACCGGACGGTGCTCGAGTTCCCCATCCACCGCCACTGCGACAGGTCGAGGTTGGTGGACTGCGACTCGATCGACACCGCCCCCGACGGCACCGGCAGGTAGGTGCTGGACAGCCCGGTGATCCGGACGGTCACGTCGCCGCGGCTCGCCAGGCGCGGGTTGACGCCCTCGGCCCACTGCTGTTCGTCGGCCGTGTCGGCCTCGGCCGCGTTCGTCACGGTCGGCACCCAGTCCCCCGTGCCGAACTCGTCCAGGTCGGCGAGCTTGAGGTACTCGGGCTGCCCGTCGGACGAGCGGTACCGGAACACCTCGAGCTCGCTCGGACGGCGCAGGTCGTTGCCGAGTTCGAGCAGGGTGCCGGGCCGTCCGGGCTGGATCGGCGACTGGATCGCCCCGGTCACGCCGGACAACCAGCTGGCGTTGAGCGGCACGATCGTCGGCAGCCCGATGGCGACGACGAGCCCGATCGCCCCGACCACCGCGGCCGGCAGTGCCCGCTGCACCGGACGCACGGACAGCCAGAGCAGCGCGAGGAAGGCCACCGCCGTGGTGATGACGAGCGGGGTGCCGGCGGGCTGCCCGGTGATGACACCCGGCACGATCAGGATGACGAGGGCCGGGGCCGCAGCGAGCGACGGGATCCGCGCGATGGCGGCGAGGAACAGCGAGACGGCCGCCACCCAGCCGATCGACGCGGTGACGACGAGCCGGATCGCGTCGGTCTGCGGCAGTGGTGCGGGGTTCAGGCGGATCGCGGCGAGCGTCTCCCCGAGGGCCCCATCGGCGTCGAGCCACCCGAGCGGTTGGATGTCGTTGACCAGTGCGGCGGCGCACGAGCAGGCGATGACCGTGCCGACCAGGACGACGAAGCGGACGCCGGGCGTCTGGCGGCGCACCGCGAGCATCACGGCGACGAGCACGGCAACGACGACGACGCCCGATGTCCACCAGGCGATGCCCTGCACGAGCGGCCGGATGGCGAGGGCTGCGAGGAGCACGGGCACCGGTGCGAGGGCCACGACCCAGGCGCTCGGGACGTCACGCAGGTCGTCATCGCGGTCGAGGATCTCGCGCACGTCGGCACGGCCACGCGCCGGTGCGCTCACCCCGGTCACCGGGCGGCTCCGGACGGCGTCGCGCCGACGACCGGCACCACGAGGGTCCGCCAGCCGCCGCGGTCGAGGATGCCCCGGACGGCCGGGTCCGGCGGCACGATCGTCGCCAGGATGCCGCGGCTCGAACCGCTGGTCGCACTGACCAGTTCGGCGGCTTCCTCCGCGGTGCAGGTGCCCGTGACGACGGCGGTCATGCCGTGCACGTCGCGGCCACGGACCTCGGGCAGGACGTCGGTGACTTCGCGGGCGTCGGAGCGGAGCCGGACGTCGGCGAGCCCGACGAGCACGTCGGTCAGCCCGCCGACGTCGCCCGCGTGCCGGGTCGCGCCTTCGGGACCGTCGAACACGAGCACGACACGGGAGGTCCGGGCGGCGAGCGCGCGGGCGACACTGGCGGCCACCACGACGGCGTGCTCGAAGGCCTGGTCGCCGCCCAGGTCGGAGAGCTCGGCGAGGTCCTCTCGCCCGAGCCGCTGGTAGGACTCGCGCCGGACGTCGAGGGCGATCACGGCCTCGGGCGGCTGGGCCTGGGTGGTCTGGCGGACGTGGAGTTCCCCGCGCCGTGCGCTCTGGGCCCAGTGCACCCGGCGGATCGGGTCACCCGGTCGGTACGGACGGAGTTCGCTGTCGTCGGCGGAACCACCCTGTCCGACCCGGCCCTCGTCAGCCGAGACCGCACCGGCGAGCGCCCCGGCGTCGATCGCCCCGAGGGGTGCCGAGGCCGGGACGACGACGACCTCCTCAGCAGGGACGACGGGACGGTCGATGCGGAGCAGACCGAACGGGTCCTCGACCCGGATCGTCACGGGGCCGACCAGCGAGCGGCCGCGGTGCATCGCGAGTGCCTCGACGTCGAGCACGGCCGGCGGCAGGTTCGGCCCGACCTCGGCGTAGGTCTCCGCCTCGGCCAGGCTGGCGAAGGCGTCCTCGAGCTGTTCGCGCACGAGCAGCGTCGCCCGCGGGCCGATCGGCAGCCTGGTGCTGCCGAGGGTGATGCGTTCCCGGTAGACCTCGCCCACCTGCACGATCGCCCGTGCGGTGCTGCGGCTGCCGCGGAGCGGGGTGGCGACGACGAACGCCATCACGATGCCGAGCACGACCAGCACGAGCAGCAGCAGGCCGGCCGTGACGGCGACGCTCGTGGTGCCGACCAGACCGCCGCCGACCAGGCCGATGCCGACGGCGATGACCGTCCAGCCCCGGATCGTCGGGCGCGGGAACGGGGTGCGTCGAGCCAACGACAGCCCGCGGCGGCCGAACCGTGCCGCCGTGGACCGCGCGGCACCGACGCGTCGCAGCAGCGACGGCGGTGCCGATGGACCGACCATCAGGAGCGGACGGGGGTGGCCGTGAACGGGATGGCGGTGTCGGAGACGATGCGGACGACGATCTCGCGCACGGTGTCCTCGCCGGTGCCGCCGAGCCCACGGGCGACCGGCACGAGCCGGTGCGCGAGCACGATCGGGGCGAGCGTCGCGACGTCGTCGGGGGTGACGAACGGGCGGCCGAGCAGGGCCGCGTGCGCACGGGCGGCCTGCGCCAGGTGCAGCGTCGCGCGGGGGCTCGCACCGAGCACGAGGTCGGGGTGGGTGCGCGTCGACCGGACGATCGCGATGATGTACGCCTCGACGTCCGGGGCGATGTGCACCCCGGCGACGGTCTCGATGATCGCCCGCAGCGTGGTGACGTCGACGATCGGCCGCAGGCGCGACAGCGGGTCGCTGCCGCCGCGGTTCGCGAGCATCTGCCGTTCGGCGTCGACGCTCGGGTAGCCCATCGCGATGCGGGCCATGAAGCGGTCGCGCTGCGCCTCGGGCAGCGGGTACGTGCCCTCCATGTCGATCGGGTTCTGGGTCGCGACGATCATGAACGGGCGGTCGAGCGGGCGCGTCACACCATCGACGGTGACCTGCGACTCGGCCATCGCCTCGAGCAGGGCGGACTGGGTCTTCGGGCTGGTGCGGTTGATCTCGTCGCCGATGACCACGTTCGCGAACACCGGGCCGGGCGAGAACCGGAAGGTGCCGGACGACTGGTCGAAGATGTTCACGCCCGTGACGTCGGACGGGAGCATGTCCGAGGTGAACTGGATGCGGTTCACGGACCCGCCGACCGAGGCGCCGAGCGCCTTGGCGAGCACGGTCTTGCCGACGCCGGGGACGTCCTCGACGAGCAGGTGACCCTCGGCGAGCATCACCGTCAGGGCCGTGCGGATGGCTTCCGCCTTGCCGTCGATCACCGTGGCGACGGAGGCCACGATGTCGTCGCCCACCGCCCGCACGTGCTCGAGCGGGAAGGCGGGGTGGGTCGGCTCCGGCACGCAGGGCTCCATCGTCGGGGACAGGTGTCGTGCATGCTACATCGGGCCGGTGACAGCACCCGGTACGGGTGCACGGACTGGTCGTTCCGCGCACCGGCGGCCGATCCGCGTGTGGTGGGGCCGGGAGGCACGGCCCACCACACGCCGATCCGTCACCCGGTGCGCGGAACGGTTCACGGGCCTCCAGGCAGTGTTCGGGTCGGCTGACGGACGGTCAGGACCGGGGCGCCAGCGCCGCGTCCGCGGCGCGCAGCAAGCGTGCGGCGACCGCGACCCCTTCTTCGCGTCCGAGTTCGGTGTCCTCGTGCTCGATGTTCACCCACATGTCCGGGTCGATCGCACGCAGGGCCTCGAGGAACGTCGTCCAGTACGCCTCGTCGTGGCCCTTGCCGAGCGCGACGAAGTCCCACGCCGACGGCTTCGGCCACTCGTTCGCCCACTCGTCGCCGCCGAGGTTCGTGCGTGACTCGTCCGGCGACAACCGGCGGAACGAGTTGTCGAGCACCCCGTTGATCGCGGCGTGCGGGTTGATCCGGACGTCCTTCGCGGCGGCGTGGAACACGAGCGGCCCGAGGTCGCGGGCGACCGCCACCGGGTCCATCTGCTGCCAGAACAGGTGCGAGGCGTCGAGCTCCACCCCCACGTTGGTCAGCCCGCCGCGCTCGACGAGCTCCCGGATCGACGCCGGGTTGAACACGAGGTTCTGCGGGTGCAGCTCGAGCGCGACCTTGACGCCGTGCTCCCGGGCCAGGGCGTCGATCTCCTGCCAGAACGGCACCGCGACGCTCCACTGGTGCTCGAGGACGTCGAGCGCGGCCGAGTTCCAGGCGTTCACGATCCAGTTCGGCCGCATCCCGCCCGGCTCCCCCGCCGGCAGTCCGGACATCGTGACGACGCGGTCCTGCCCGAGGCGGGCCGCCAGGCGGATGCTGCGCCGGACGTCCTCGGCGTGCGCGGGGCCGATCGCCGGGTCGGGGTGCAGCGGGTTGCCGTTGCAGTTGAGCCCGGCGATCTCGACGCCGGTCCCCGCGAACTGCGCGAGGAACGCGTCACGCGCCCCGTCGTCCTGCAGGATCGCGTCGATGTCGGGCACGTGCACCGGGGGCAGGAACCCGCCGGTGTTCAGCTCGATGCCGGTGAGGCCGTTGGCCGCGATGACGCGGAGTGCGTCGGCGAGGGGCCGGTCGTGCAGGATCGCGTCGTAGAGACCGAGTTTCATGCGCGGACACCACCCTCCGTGGTCGGGACGACGGCGTCGGCAACGTCGACGGACGTGCCCCCTGCCGCGGCGGACCGTGCCACCGCGTCGAGGACCTCCATGTTGTGCACGCCGTCGTCGAAGGTGGCGTTCGCGGGCAGGGCATCGGGCACGGCGCCGGACAGCCCCGCGATCTCGTCGAGGAACGCCCGCGCCTGGTACTCGAACATCTGGTTCTGCCCCCAGCCGACGCCCGGGGCGTCCATCGCCATGCCACCGGCGACGTAGGGGTGGTCCGGGCCGAGCACGACCTGGCGGTACCCGCCCAGACGCGAGCCGTCGGACTGCAGCGCGAGGCCGATCTCGGAGGCGCGCTCCTGGTCCCAGCGGGCGGCGCCGCGCTCGCAGAACACCTCGATGACGAGGCCGTTCGGGTGCCCGGCCGCGACGCGGGAGGCCTCGAGCGACCCGACCACCGTGCCGTCACCGAAGCGTGCACTGAACGTGGCGTAGTCGTCGTTGCCGACGGCCGCGGTCTCTCCGGTGAGCGGGACGGCCTGCCCCCGCAGGGCGTGACCGGCCGCCACGGGGCGCTCGGTGATCGACGTGGTGAAGGTCCCACCGCTGACGCTCCGGACCGGGCCGGCCAGGAACTCGGCGACGTAGGACAGGTGCGAGCCGACGTCGGCGAGCGCCCCGGAGCCGGGCGCCCCCGCGAAGCGCCACGAGAACGGGACGTCGGGCGAGGCGCCGTAGTCGGTCCAGTACCGGCCGGAGACGTGCAGGACCCGGCCGAGCGTGCCGTCCTCGACGAGCTCCTTGATCGCAGCGAGCCCGGGAGCCCGGCGGTAGGTGAAGCCGATGCGGCCGAGCACCCCGCGCTGCTCGGCGTCGGCAGCGGCGGACGCCATGGCGCGGGCGTCGTCGAGCGAGTCGGACAGCGGCTTCTCGCACAGCACGTGCTTGCCGGCGGCGAGCAGCCCCTCGACGATCTCGCGGTGCAGGGTGTTCGCGACGACGACGCTCACCACGTCGATGTCGTCCGCTGCCGCGATGGCCCGCCAGTCGGTGTCGTGCCGCTCGTAGCCGAAGCGCCGTGCGGCCTCGGCGGCGAGGGGCTCGTAGACGTCGCCGACCGAGACGAGCCGGACCGGCGGCAGCGTCGAGGTGAAGAGGGAGGGTGCGTTCCGCCACGCAGCCATGTGGGCCTTGCCCGCCATGCCCGCGCCGATGACGGCGACGCCGATGCTGTCGCTCATGTTCTCTCCTTCGAGAAGGTCGCTGGATCCTGATTCTGGAACGTTCCAGAACATGTCGGTAGACTGTAGCCGCACCAGCCCATGTCCTGTCAAGCACCGTGCCGGAAAGGCTCAGCGTGACCCCTCGCCCGCCGACGATCATCGACGTCGCCGCACGCGCAGGCGTCTCGAAGTCCCTGGTGTCGATGGTGCTGCGCGACGATCCCGGGGTCTCCCCCGCCCGTCGCTCCGCGGTGCTCGCCGCCGTCGCGGAGCTCGGCTACCGCCCGAACCGCGCCGCCGCCATCCTCGCCGGTACCCGGACCCGCACCATCGGGGTCATCGTCGACGACTTCCGGAACCCCTGGTACGTCCCGATGCTCGACGGCATCCGCGAGGCCCTCGCCCCGCACGGACTCCGCCTCACCCTGGCCGACACCCGCGCCAACGCCCACCTCGACTCATCCCCGTTCGACGACCTGGTCTCCCTGCGGGTCGACGGCGTGGTGCTCGCCGCCGAGGGCTTCCCCGACGTCGTCGTTCCCGCCGACACCCCGGTCGTGGTCGCCGGCGCACGCGAGGACGTCCCCGGCGGACTCGACGTGGTCGCCTCCGACGAAGCCGCCGGCGGACGGTTGGCAGCGGATCACCTGATCGGCCTGGGTCACCGCCGCATCGCCCACGTCACCGGCTCGGGAGGCCCGGCTGCGCTCCGCCGCGACGCCACCGTCGCGCAGCTGGTCGCGTCCGGCATCGAGCCGATGGTCTACGGCTCCGGCCCGACCTCGGAGACGACCGGCTACGAGGGCATGCGGCTCGCCCTCCGGGAGCACCCCGACCTGACCGCGGTGTTCGCCGCGAACGACGTCATGGCGATGGGCGCGATCGCCGCCGTGCAGGAAGCCGGACTCCGCGTACCGCAGGACGTCTCGGTGATCGGCAACGACGAGACCCCGCTCGCCGCGTCACCCCTGCTGCGCCTGACGACGGTCGACCCGCACAACGACGAGGTCGGGCGCCTGGCGGCCGCGCGGCTGGTCGAGCGGATCGGCGCCGCTGCGGGGACGCCGACGGATCCCATCCGGACGCTCGTGCCGCCGACGCTCGTCGTGCGGTCGACGACGGGGCCGCCGCGCGCCTGAGTGGTGACCGCCCCGGGGCCGACGCCGGCGGGGCGGAGGTGCGCCGGGCCTCCAGGCCGGGTGCGAGGTGACCCGGGGTCAGACGCGCGCGCCCTCGAGCCGCTCGACGGACTCGGCCAGGTCGGCGAGTTCGGGGACCTCGTGTGCCTCGGCGAGGGCGCCCTCGAGCGCCTCGGCGTGGATCGGTGTCGCACGCTCGAGCAGGACCTGCCCGGCGTGCGTGAGCTCCGTGTAGAGCCCGCGACGGTCGTCGGCGCACAGGACACGGGTCAGCAGGGCACGCTCCTCGAGCCGGTTCACCAGTCGGGTGGTCGCACTCGGGCTGAGGGCGGCCGCGCGGGCGAGCTGCTGCATGCGCATGTGGAAGCCGTCCTGCCGGCGCAGGGCATCGAGCACCGTGAACTCCACGACGGACAGGTCGACCTGCCGGAGGGCCCGCTCCAGGCGCGTCTCGATCAGGCCGTGCAGCGCTGCCAGGGTGCGCCAGCCGTGGGCATGGACGGCGGTGGAGGTGTCGTCGACGGACATCGGGGCTCCTTCGGTCGGTGCAGACGGCGACAGTTGCTTGCGCGGATACCCCGCGTGTGCAACTATCGATATCCCGCGTCTGCAACAACCAGCGTACGCGGCACAGCTGCACAACGGAAGGACATCCATGCCCGCGGGACTCATCGCCCTCGCACTCGGCGGATTCGGCATCGGCCTGACCGAGTTCGTCATCACCGGCCTGCTGCCCGAGGTGGCGGCCGACTACGGCGTCACCGAGACCACCGCCGGCTGGCTCGTCACCGGGTACGCCCTGGCGGTCATCGTCGGGGCCCTCGGGCTCACCGCCGCGACCACCCGGCTCCCCCGCAAGCCCGTCCTGCTCGGGCTGCTCGTGCTGTTCATCGTCGGCAACACCCTGTCCGCGATCGCGCCGACCTACGGCGTGATGATGACCGGCCGTGTCATCGCCGCCCTGTGCCACGGAGCGTTCTTCGGCATCGGCTCGGTCGTCGCCGCGAACATGGTCGAGCGGTCCAAGCGCGCCTCGGCCGTCGCGCTGATGTTCACCGGGCTCACCGCGTCGAACGTGCTCGGCGTGCCGTTCGGCACCTTCCTCGGCCAGGCCGCCGGCTGGCGTGCGACGTTCTGGGCGATCGCGGCCATCGGCGTCGTCGCCCTGATCGGCGTGCTCGTCCTCGTCCCCGCAGTCCGCTCCACCGAGGTTCCGTCCCTCGCCCGCGAGCTCGGCGCCTTCCGGTCCGGGCAGGTCTGGCTGTCGCTCGGCATGACCGTGCTCGGCTACGGCGGGATGTTCGGCGCCTTCACCTACATCGCGTACACGCTGACCTCGGTGTCCGGGTTCCCGTCGTCGGCGGTGCCGTGGCTGCTCATCGTGTTCGGCATCGGGCTGTTCGTCGGCAACTTCGCCGGCGGCAAGCTCGCAGCCCGCTCGATCGACCGCACGTTGCTCGTGGTGCTCGTCGTGCTGACCGTGGTGCTCGCGGTGTTCGCCCTCGTCGCGACCTCGCCGGTGCTCACCGTGATCGCCCTCGTGCTGATGGGGGCATTCGGGTTCGCGACCGTACCAGCCCTGCAGACGCGGGTGATGCAGTACGCCGACCACGCACCGACCCTGGCGAGCGGGGCGAACATCGCCGCGTTCAACCTCGGCAACGCGCTCGGGGCCTGGATCGGCGGCCTGACGATCGCCGCCGGGCTCGGGTACACGTCGCCGATCTGGGCGGGGTCGGGGATCACCCTGGCGGCCGTCGTGCTGACGCTCGTGGCGATGGGCGCCGTCCGTCGTGGTCACTCGGGCGTTGGGACCACGACGACGGGGAGCATCGCGACCGTCTGACGCGGGCGCTTCGGGCCCGAGAACGACGAAACCCCGGTCCAATCGGACCGGGGTTCATCGTCGCGCGGAGACGGAGGGATTTGAACCCTCGGTCCCCTCAAAGGGGACTCCACCTTAGCAGGGTGGTGCACTCGGCCGGACTATGCGACGTCTCCAAGCACTCTCGCGAGCGCTGCGACCACCATACAGGAGGACCGCGCCACTCTCGACCCGACGCACACCCGCGCGTGGCACGAGCCGTCACACTCGGTCCCCCGAAGTGGGGACACGTTGGGGTTGTCGGGGCGTACCCCACTGCATACCATCATCGGGACGCGGCAATCACGTTCCGGGGCTCGTCCCCGTCGTCGCGACACAGCACCCGACGTCGTTCCCCGTGCGGGCCCGGCGCGCCCGATCGCGTGGCGCCCGGCGGGGAGCGACTTCCCCTGGGGGCGCGGCCCACCACCGCGCCCCCGTTTCTGCGTTCGGGAGGGGGTGCACTGCTGATGTCCCGGCGCTCGCACGCACGGCAACGGTCGGGCCCACGATAGCGACACTGCGCCGCCGAGCTCGGCCGTCACGGGCGCCAGGGCGACAGAGTGCCGCGAAGGTTCGGCGGCAGACTGTCGCTTTCGCGGAAGGGGGCAGGGGCGGGAGGCGGCAAGCAAGCGACCGTCCGCCCGCGCCTCAGTACCCGAACGCCTTGGAGCAGGTCTGCTGGTCGGCGGACTGGCCCTCGAGCCCGTCGATGGTCTCGGGCGTCGCCGAGGGGGTGCGCGGTGCGGCGGACGACGGCGCCGCCGGTGTCGCGGGGGTCGCGGGCTCCGGCGCAGCGGCCGGCGACGACGGTGCAGCGGTCGGCTGCGTCGGGTTCGGCTGCGTCGGACTCGTCTGCGTCGGGTTCGCCTCCGACCCGATGCCCGTGCTGTCCGCCCCGAGGGAGAACGACTGGTCGGCCTTGATCTTCGCGAACAGCCGGTCGGCCAGGTACGTCGTCGGCTCGACCTTGCCCTCGTAGACACCGGTGCCGCCCGTGGTGCCCGGGTACTGCACGAAGTTCACCTGCGCCAGCGGAAGGTCCCGCAGCGCCAGGCCCATCTGCACCATCGTCCCGATGTCGTTCAGGCTCTGGGACAGCTGCATGTTCGACGCCGCCGCCCGGGCCAGCTTGTACAGGCGGGCCGGGGAACCGAGGGTGTCGTTCGACTTCACGGTGCGGAGCAGCGACGACAGGAACACCTGCTGGCTCGAGATCCGACCGAGGTCCGATCCGTCGCCGACCCCGTGCCGGGTGCGCAGGAACGCCAGGGCCTCGTCGCCCTGCAGGGTCGAGGTGCCGGCGGGCAGGTTCAGCCCGGTGTACGAATCGGTGATCGGCTGGGCGACGCAGACGGGCACGCCGCCGATCGCGTTCGACATCTCGATGACGCCCTTGAAGGACACCGCGGCCGAGTACTGGATGTCGAGGCCGGTCAGCCCGGCGACGGTCTGGGTGACGCAGTTCAGGCCACCCTCGCCGAACGAGGTGTTGATCGGCTGCGCCGCCATCGCCGGGGCCGTGCCCGCGCCGTCGGTCTTCTTGCAGGCCGGGATCGGGGTGATGAGGTCGCGCGGGATGCTCACCGCGGTCGCGTTGGTGTGGTCGGCCGAGACGTGCAGCAGGATGTTGACGTCGTTGAGGGTCGCATCACGCTCCCCGAAGGCCGCACTCTGCTCGGGGTCGTTGTCGGTGCCGACGACGAGCATGTTGAATCCGCCCTTGAAGGCACTGATCGGCTTCGCGCCGCCCTTCGCCTGCGGTGCGGGCTGGCCCTGGATCTCGACGCCGTCACCGAGGTCGTCCGTGACCTGCTTCGCCGCGATCGCCGTGACCGAGACCGAACTCACCAGGGCCACTGCGACGACGGCGGAGACCGTCTTGGCAGCGGTCGCGAAGGGGCTCGAGCGCCGCAGACGTCCGTGCCGTGCGATCCCGGACGCTCGGTTCAAGCGGTGGGATCGATCGCGGACGTCGTTCACGGGCACTCCTGTCGTCGGTGGACACGCCGGGGACGGCAACCGGTCAAGGCTGCCACGACGTTGCCTGACGATCCAGTGCGAGGGACACCGGTGACACTCGCTACTCAGTGCCGCGACCTGCGGATCCACGGCGGTCAGCGCGGACCTGAGCGGATCCGCAGCCGAGGTCGGTTCAGGCGGACACGACCACCCGGAAGCGGTCCGGCAGGGCGATCAGGGCGGACGACAGGTCGAGGAGCGCCGCGGCACACTCGTCGAGGGCGTCTCGCTCAGCAGCGGCCACGGCCCGCTCGACGATCTCGACCCGTCGTCGCCGGTCGACCACGGCATCGATCCCGTTCGCCAGGGCGACGTCGTCGGTGAAGAACATGTCGAGCACGATGCGCTGCGACAGCAACCAGTCGCCGCTGACCGACGACCCGCGGCGCCGCAGGTACCAGGCGCCGAGTTCGACGAAGGCACCGGCCTCGGTCCAGCACTCCCGCAGCCACACCTTGTCGAACCGGTCGTGGTACCCGACGGAGTTCGACGGCGGATCGACGAGCAGGGCCTGGGCGATCCGCATCCGCTCGATCATCTGGTCGACCGACCACTGCGAGATCACGACACCGACGTACCGCTGCACGCTGGCCAGCTGCAGGGACTCGAGGGTCACGAGGGCTTCGCGCACCGGTGTGCGCGACACCCGCATGTCCGATGCCAGGGTGTCGAGCCGCAGCCGCTGCCCGCGGCGGTACTCCCCCCGCAGGACGTTGTCGAGCAGTCGCAGGAACACCGCGTCGCGCAGCAGGCTGCGGCGCAGGCCGTGGGGATCGAGGCCGCCGGCACCGGCTCGGATGGGGGTGTGCTCCATCAGCCCAGGCTCACGCACGGACGGCACCCCCGAGGCGAGGGCGGTCGCTGCCGTGGATCGTGGTCGCCGGTGTCGCGCTGTGGAGGAGTGCCATGCAGGCACAGTGACAGCGCTGCGACGGCGGCGCTAAACACTCTGAATACAGAATGTCAGGCCGCCGCCGCAGGGCTCACCTCCGGTCGGACTTCGCGTCCCCGGTGAGCACGGAGAGCGGTTGGGTGACGTCCTCCAGCCCCTTCCGCGCGGCATCGACCCCGAATACCAACGCCACCACGCCGCCGCCGATCATCACCGCGGATCCGAGCAGGTACCCCCAGAACAGCGGCTCCCGCGACGAGCCGTCACCGATGAAGGCACCGTAGATCGCCGGCGCGACCGCACCGAAGATCTGCGCCAGGGCGAAGAAGTACGAGATCGCCTGCGACCGCAGCTCGAGCGGGAAGATCTCGCTGACGGTCAGGTAGGCGCTCGACGCACCGGCCGAGGCGAAGAAGAACGAGACGCACCAGAACGCGACCTGCACCGTCGCCGAGATCGCGTCCGCCCGGAACAGGAACGCGGACGTGGCGAGCACGAGGCCCGAGACCAGGTACGTCAGGAAGATCATCTGCCGACGACCCCAGGTGTCGAAGAAGCGCCCCAGGATGATCGGGCCGAGCAGGTTGCCGATCGCGAACGGGAAGAAGTAGACCGCCGTCTCCGCCGTCTTCAAGCCGAAGAAGTTCGTGAGCACCAGGGCGTAGGTGAAGAAGATCGCGTTGTACAGGAACGCCTGGGTGATCATCATCGTCGCACCGACGAGCGTGCGGGTCGGGTACTGCTTCAGCAGCACGCGCGCGATGGCCAGGAACCCGACGCGGTCGGTCGGCGTGACCGTCATCGCCTTCGACTGGTCGACCTCGGGCAGCGGCTTGCCGGTCGCCTTCTCCACCGACGCCTCGATGCGGGAGACGGTCGCCTCGGCCTCTTCCTCGCGCCCGTGCGTCATCAGCCACCGCGGACTCTCCGGGATGTGGCGTCGCAGGAAGATGATCGCGATGCCGAGCACCGGGCCGAGGAAGAACCCGATGCGCCAGCCGATGTTCTCGGCGAAGTAGGACGTGTCGAGCAGGTAGATGTTCGCGAACGCGCCGAGCGCGGCACCGCCCCAGTACGTGCCGTTGATGGCGATGTCGACGTGCCCGCGGTACTTCGCCGGGATGAGCTCGTCGATCGCCGAGTTGATCGCCGCGTACTCGCCGCCGATGCCCAGCCCCGCGACGAACCGGAAGGCCGCCAGGAACCAGAAGTCCTGCGCGAGGCCCGCGATGCCCGAACCGATCAGGTAGATCGCGAGCGTCAGGATGAACAGCTTGCGCCGACCCAGCCGGTCGGACATGCGCCCGAACACCAGGGCACCGACGACCTGGCCGACCAGGTAGATCGTGCCGAGGGACGTCACCTGCTGCGTCGACAGGTTCAGGTCCGCCTGGAAACCCGCGTTCGAGACGATCTGGATCTCGAGACCGTCGAGGATCCAGGACACGCCGAGTCCGACGACGACGCTCCAGTGGAACCGGGTCCACGGCAAGCGGTCCATCCTGGCGGGCACCAGGCTCTTGATGGTTGCGTTCGCGCTGCTCACGAAATGGGACCGTACGCCGAGATCGCCGATGTGGTTCAGATGCGGAACGAGCAACCGGGGGCGGAGCCGGATCCCCCTACTTCGAATCCGGCTCCGTCGCCGGGATCTCAATGATCGCAAGTGCGATGGAAACCCACAAGCGGACGGGAGGCGCGGTGCGGGCCCGCCACGGGCCTCCAGTCCGACCCTGGTCGCCGTCGCGAACGCGGCGTAGCGTCGGAGAGGTGACCCGACCTGACATCCGCACGGTCGGCGAGCTCCGCACCTCTGGTCACGTCCAGAAGACGGTCCGCGCCGAGATCCGCGACAACCTGCTCACCGCCCTGCGCCAGGGCACCGATCCGTGGCCCGGCCTGCACGGCTTCGAGACCACCGTCATCCCCCAGCTCGAACGCGCCCTCATCGCCGGGCACGACGTCGTCCTGCTCGGCGAGCGCGGCCAGGGCAAGACCCGCCTGCTCCGCACCCTGCAGGGCCTGCTCGACGAGTGGACGCCGGTCATCACCGGCTCCGAGCTCGGCGAGCACCCGTACGAACCGATCACCACCGCCAGCATCCGGCGTGCCGACGACCTCGGCGACGCCCTGCCGATCAGCTGGCGGCACCGCGACGACCGCTACGTCGAGAAGCTCGCGACACCGGACACGAGCGTCGCCGACCTGATCGGCGACGTCGACCCGATGAAGGTCGCCGAGGGCCGCAGCCTGGGCGACCCGGAGACCATCCACTTCGGGCTCGTCCCCCGCGGCCACCGTGGCATCGTCGCGATCAACGAGCTGCCCGACCTGGCCGAACGCATCCAGGTCGCGATGCTCAACGTGATGGAGGAGCGCGACGTCCAGATCCGCGGCTACGTGCTGCGGCTGCCGCTCGACGTGCTCGTCGTGGCGAGCGCGAACCCGGAGGACTACACGAACCGCGGCCGGATCATCACGCCGCTGAAGGACCGCTTCGGCGCCGAGATCCGCACGCACTACCCGATCGAGCTCGACGACGAGATCGCCGTCATCCGGCAGGAGGCCCAGCTGACGGCCGAGGTCCCCGACGCCCTGATCGAGATCCTCGCCCGGTTCACCCGCGCACTGCGTGGTTCGAGCGCCGTCGACCAGCGCAGCGGTGTGAGCGCCCGGTTCGCGATCGCCGGTGCCGAGACGGTGTCCGCGGCCGCGGTGCACCGCGCAGCGCGCCAGGGCGAGGACGAGGCGGTCGCACGGCCGATCGACCTCGAGACCGCGGTGGACGTCCTCGGCGGCAAGATCGAGTTCGAGAACGGCGAAGAGGACCGTGCCGACGAGGTCCTCGAGCACCTGCTCCGCACCGCGACCGCCGAGACCGTGCGCTCCCGCTTCAAGGGCCTCGACTTCGCGGTGCTCGTGGACGCGCTCGACGGCGGCACGATGGTGACCACGGGCGAGCAGGTCAGCGCCCGGGCGTTCCTCGAAGGGCTCCCGTCGATCGGCGAGTCCGACCTGTACGACCAGGTGTGCGACCGGATGGGTGCCACGAACGACGGCGAACGCGCCGGCGCGATCGAGCTCGCCCTCGAGGGCCTGTTCCTGGCCCGGCGCATCAGCAAGGAGTCCGGCGGGGGCGAAGCCGTCTATGGCTAGGCAGAACCGGCGCCTGACGCGCGACACCCGGTACGGCCGGTACACCGACGGCCCCGACCCGCTCGCCGCCCCGGTCGACCTGGCCGAGGCGCTCGACGCCATCGGGCAGGACGTGATGGGCGGCACGTCGCCCGAGCGCGCGATGCGGGAGTTCCTGCGGCGCGGCGGCCGGACGCAGCGCGGCCTCGACGACCTGGCCCGACGGGTGGCCGAGCGCCGCCGCGAGCTGACGAGCAAGAACAACCTCGACGGCACCCTGCAGCAGGTGCGCGAGCTCCTCGACCAGGCGCTGCTCGCCGAGCGCGGGGAGCTCGCCCGCAACGTCGACCTCGACGACGGCGACCGGGCCCTGGCCGAGCTGCAGCTCGACAGCCTGTCCCCCTCCCCCGCCGCCGCGGTGCAGGAACTCGGCGACTACGACTGGACGAGCCCGGCCGCGCGCCAGAAGTACGACGAGATCAAGGACCTGCTCGGCCGCGAGGTGCTCGACCAGCGCTTCGCCGGCATGAAGCAGGCGCTCGAGGGCGCCACCGACCAGGACCGGGCCGCGGTCAGCGCGATGATGCAGGACCTCAACGCCCTGCTCGAGGCGCACGCCCGCGGCGAGGACACCCGGCAGCAGTTCGACGACTTCATGGACCAGCACGGCGAGTACTTCCCGTCGAACCCCGCGAACGTCGACGAGCTGCTCGACGACCTGGCAGCCCGCGCGGCCGCTGCGCAGCGCATGCGGAACTCGATGACCCAGGAGCAGCGGGACGAACTCGACGCCCTCGCCCAGCAGGCCTTCGGCTCCCCCGACCTGATGGGGCAGCTGTCCCAGCTCGACAGCACGCTGCGCGCACTGCGTCCCGGCGAGGACTGGGGCGGATCCGAGCGCATGGACGGCGAACAGGGCCTCGGCCTGGGCGACGGCACCGGGGTGTTCCAGGACATCGCGGACCTCGACGCCCTCGCCGACCAGCTCGCCCAGTCCGGGCCGGGCTCGGAGCTCGACGACCTGGACCTCGACGCGCTGTCCCGGCAGCTCGGCGACGAGGCTGCGGTCGACGCGAAGACCCTGCAGCGCCTCGAGCAGGCGCTCCGGAACTCCGGGGCGATGCGCCGCGGTGCCGACGGGCAGCTCCGGCTCACCCCGAAGGCGATGCGGCAGCTCGGCAAGAGCCTGCTCAAGGACGTCGCCCAGCGGATGTCCGGTCGCCAGGGCGCACGGGACCTCCGTCGCTCGGGCGCCGCGGGCGAGCCCTCGGGGGCGTCACGGCAGTGGGCGTTCGGCGACACCGAGCCGTGGGACATCCCCCGCACGATCACGAACGCTGTGGTGCGGACGGCGGCCAGCGGGCGGCAGGGTGCCGGCGTGCGCCTGAGCATCGAGGACGTCGAGGTGCAGGAGACCGAGGCCCGCACCCAGGCCTGCGTCGCGCTGCTCGTCGACACGTCGTTCTCGATGGCGATGGAGGACCGCTGGGTGCCGATGAAGCGCACCGCCCTGGCGCTGCACACCCTGGTGTCGACCCGGTTCCGCGGCGACGACCTGCAGCTCATCGCCTTCGGTCGCGAGGCCGAGGTGATGGACGTCGAACAGCTCGTCGGCCTGGACGCGATGTGGGACAAGGGCACGAACCTGCACCACGCCCTGCTGCTCGCCAACCGGCACTTCCGGAAGCACCCCACGGCCCAACCGGTGCTCCTCATCGTCACCGACGGCGAGCCGACGTCGCACCTCGAGCCGAACGGGCAGGTCTGGTTCGACTACCCGCCCGACCCGGTGACGATCGCGCTGACCGTGCGGGAGCTCGAGAACGCCGGACGCCTCGGCGCCCAGACGACGTTCTTCCGGCTCGGCGAGGACCCGGGGCTCGCCCGGTTCATCGACGCGATGGCGAAGCGGGTGGACGGCAGCGTCGTGGCTCCGGAGAACGACGACCTCGGGGTCGCCGTGGTCGGTTCGTACCTCGGCTCGCGTCGCGGGGCCGGCGGCGCGCTCTTCCGCGACGACTGGGGGCTCTGAAGCCCACACGAGACGGAACGGGAGGCCCGTGGCGACACCGCCGCGGGCCTCCCGTCCGTCCATGGGTGCGTCTAGAACAGCGGCCAGGGCACGGCGGGGCCGTGACCGGGCGGCGGCGGGAAGATCCCGACGGCGCGCAGGGCCGCGCAGCGCGCCCGGAGCGTGTCGATCTCCTCGTCCGTCAGGTG
>Ga0308159_1000872_pt1 | contig 53125 bp, 41 predicted proteins | sample PhyCR1_FD_201040 | JGI IMG/M metagenome (GOLD analysis project Ga0308159, IMG submission 201040) | Phyllosphere microbial communities from UC Gill Tract Community Farm, Albany, California, United States - DLSLC.R1 | ecosystem: Host-associated > Plants > Phyllosphere > Unclassified | place: USA...
TGTCTTCGGCGCGCTGCTCGCCCCGTCCGCGCTCGGCATGCTGACCACCACGTTCCGCGACCCCAAGGAACGCGGTCGCGCGTTCGGCATCTTCGGGTCCATCGCCGGCTCGGGTGCGGCCATCGGCCTGCTGCTCGGCGGCGTGCTGACCGAGTACGCCTCGTGGCGCTGGTGCCTCTACGTCAACGTCGTCTTCGCCGTGCTCGGCGTGATCGGCGCCCTCGTCTTCATGGAGAAGCCGCCGAAGGTCGAGCGTCCGCGCATCGACGTGCTCGGCGTCATCACCATCACGCTCGGGCTGGTCGGCGTCGTCTACGGGTTCTCGAACGCCGAGACGAACGGCTGGGACTCCCCCGTCACGATCGCCATGCTCGCCGGCGGCGTCGTGCTGATCGCCGCGTTCGTGTTCATCGAGACCCGCGTCGCCCACCCGCTGCTGCCCCTGCGCGTCGTGCTCGACCGTGACCGCGGCGGCTCGTTCATCGCGATCGGCCTGGTCGCGATCGGCATGTTCGGCATCTTCCTGTTCCTGACCTACTACCTGGAGCAGACCCTCGGGTTCAGCTCGCTGCAGACCGGTCTCGCGTTCCTGCCGATGCCGCTGTCGATCATGATCTCGGCGACGCAGATCGGTGGCCGCCTGCTGCCGCGCGTCGGGCCGAAGGTGCTCATCTTCGCCGGTGGCCTGGTCGCTGCGACCGGGCTCCTCCTGCTGCTCCGCACCGACCTGGACAGCTCCTACGCGGGCACCGTCCTGCCGGCGCTGATCGTGATCGGCCTCGGCATGGGCACGATCTTCTCGTCCGCGATGAACACCGCGACGACCGGGGTCGCCCGGGCCGACGCCGGTGTGGCCTCGGCCACGGTCAACACCATGCAGCAGATCGGTGGCTCGATCGGCACGGCGCTGCTGTCGACGATCTTCGCCGACGTGGTGTCGAACAGCCTGTCCGGGCTGACCGCCGCCCCGACGAAGCTGCAGCAGGCCCAGGCCACGCTCGACGGGTACCACGTGGCGTTCGGCATCTCGGCCGGCGTGCTCGTGCTCGTCGCCCTGGCCGGCGGACTGCTCATCAACCGGCAGTCGGTGCGGGTCGAGCGGCTCGCACGTGCCGGGTCCGCCACGACCGGGAGCATCCCCGCCGCGGCCCACTGACGCTGGCGGTTCGCTCCGCGTCTTCGGCCCGTTCCGGTTCTGCCGGGGCGGGCCGTCGTGCGTGGGGGGCGGCGGCGACACCCGTTCCACGACGATCCACCTGTCGAACGACGCGTGCATCGTCGATCGATGCGCACGCACTCGGTGCCTGCGCATGTTCCGACAGACCACTCGTCGAACGACTGGTGCATCGTCGATCACTGCCCACGCATGCACCTACCCCTACCCCCGGTTGCGCCGTGTGTCCACGTCCCTGGCCCACGTCAGGGGTGCGGATTATGGTGTGCGACATGGCCCCCGTCCTGACCTCACCACTCGTGTCGACGCAGTGGCTCGCAGACCACCTCGGTGCTGACGAGCTCGTCGTGCTCGACGCCTCGGTGCACACGGTCGGGGCCGGGTTCGACACGAGCTGGCTCCCCGGTCGGGACGCCCACGAGCAGCGCGGCCACGTGCCCGGCGCCCGCTTCGCCGACCTGATCGACGACTTCTCCGCCGCCGACGCCGACGTCCCGTTCACCCGCCCCGGTGCCGAGCGCTTCGAGGCCGCCGCGGCACAGCTGGGCGTGACGAACACCTCGACCGTGGTGGTCTACGACGACAGCGTCGGTGAGTGGTCAGCGCGCCTGTGGTGGATCTTCCGATCGTTCGGCTTCGACTCGGTCGCGGTGCTCGACGGTGGCTTCACGAAGTGGCGCGACGAGGGCCGCCCGGTCCGCGTGGGCGCACTCCACACTCGCGCGACGCCGTCCGACCCCGATGCCGGTGCGTTCCTGGCCGGCGAAGAACGTGCGCTCTGGGCCGACCACGACCGGGTCACCCGTGCGGTCTCCGGCGAAGAGCCGGCATCCCTGGTGTTCGCCGCGCCCTGGGCGGCCCTCGGTGACGACCACCCGCCGATCGTGCCGGGCAGCACCCCGATCACGGCGGACACCCTGGTGGACCCCGAGACGAACGCGTACCTGCGCGGTGCCGAACTTGAGCGGGCCTTCGCCGCGGTGATCGGTGCCGACGAGATCGTCACGTACTGCGGGGTGGGCAGCGCCGCGTGCGTCGACGCCCTCGCCCTGACGGTGCTCGGGCACGACCGAGTGAAGGTCTACGACGGTTCGCTGGCCGACTGGTGGCGGCACGAGCAGCTCGCCTCCTGACGGAACCGATCGCGGAACGACGGCGGCGCCCGGCCGACGGCCGCGGACCGTCAGCCGAGGACTGACGGTCGCGAGCCGACCGCCGCGCCGCACTACCGTTGCACCATGAGCACCAGACGCGCGGTCATCCTCGGCGGCACCGGCGGTATCGGCTCGGCCGTCGCACGAGAGCTCCTCGACGCCTCGGGCCGGGGCGACGACGACTGGCAGGTGGACGTCCTCGCACGCCGAGGCGGCCCCGCAGCGGATTCGCTGACCGCTTCCGGCGCCACGTTCACGCCCGGTGACCGCCGCGACCGTTCCGTCCTGCGTGACCTGCTCCGCCCCGGAGCCGACCTGCTCGTCGACACCGTCGGCCTGACCCGCGACGACGCCCAGCAGCTCCTGCCGTTCCTCGACGACGTCGGCTCGACCGTCTTCGTCTCGTCCAGGTCGGTGTACGCCGACGAGCAGGGGCGGCACGCGAACTCGCTCGACAAGCCGGTGTTCGGCGGCGCGGTCACCGAGATCCAGCCGACCGTCACCGCCGGCGACGGGGACCCCACGAGTCGTGACGGCTACGGCGCCGCGAAGGTGGCGGCCGAGCAGGTCCTGCTCGACCACGGTGCCCCGGTCACGGTGCTCCGCCCGTCGAAGGTGTACGGCGTCGGCATCGGCCGCCCGCGGGAGTGGTTCGTCGTCCGCCGTGTGCTCGACGGCCGGGAGCGCATCCTGCTCGCCGACCACGGCCGCGGTGTGGACCACACGACGGCGGCGAGCGGCATCGGTTCGCTCGTCCGTCTCGTCGCGGACGCGCCGGACCGCCGGATCCTCAACGTCGCGGATGCCTCGGCCCCGACCGCGCTCGAGATCGTGCGGACGATCGGCGGACACCTGGACCACCGGTTCGAGGAGGTCCTGCTCGACGAGGATGCGCCCGCGTTCGTGGGCGGCACGCCGTGGTCGTCACGACCGCCGTTCGTCCTCGACACCACGGCGGCACGCGCCCTCGGGTGGGAACCACCGGAGTTCGCGACCGCCGTCGCCCCCGAACTCGACTGGCTGGTCGAGACCGCCCACGCGACGCCCGCCGACGGCGACGTCCCGTGGGCCGACGACCCGTTCTGGGAGCACATGTTCGACTACGGCCCCGAGGACGCCGCACTCGCACTCCTCTCCCTCAACCTGGGCTGACACGGTGCCCCGGTCCGAGGTCCTGTTCATCGGCGGGCGTTCCGGCGTGGGCAAGTCCACGGCGGCCGAGGCGCTGCACGACCTGCTCGTCGCGGCGGACGTCCGGCACGCGGTGATCGAGGGCGACCTGCTCGACCTCGCGCACCCTGCACCGCACGTCGAACACCCCGAGGCCCACCTGGCCGAGCGGAACCTCGCCGCGATCTGGGCCGGCTACCGGGCGATCGGGCACCACCGGCTCGTCTACGCGAACACCGTGTCCGTGCTCGAGCACGAGCGCCTCGCTGCAGCGATGGGCGACGATCCGCTGGTGCGCCTCGTCCTGCTCCGCGCATCCGACGACACGACCGCCGAGCGGCTCCTACGACGAGCGGGCGGTGCAGTCCCGCAGGCGCAGCTCGCGCACAGCACGCGGACGGCCGGGAGGCTCGACTCGGCCACCGCGGACACGGTCACCCGGGTGGACACCGACGGCCAGAGCCCCGCCCAGGTGGCCACACGGCTCGCGTCGATCACGGGGTGGCTCGAGGGCTGATCTCCCCGCACGGCCTGTGCAGAGTGGGCGTTCCCTCCACAGTTGTCCCCGGGCGGTGGTCCGCCCAGTCGGGTGCGGGCACGCTGGAGCCATGAACGACAACCGCCTCGGCACCTCGGTCAGCCCCTACCTGCGTCTGCACGCCGACAACCCGGTGGACTGGCGCGAGTGGGGTCCCGAGGCGTTCGCCGAAGCGCGCGAGCGCGGGGTCCCGGTGCTGGTGTCGGTCGGGTACGCCACGTGCCACTGGTGCCACGTCATGGCGCGCGAGAGCTTCGACGACCCGGAGATCGGCGAGCTGCTCCGGCGGGACTTCGTGTCGGTGAAGGTCGACCGCGAAGAACGGCCGGACGTCGACGCGAGCCTGATGGCCTCGGCGAGTGCGTTCACGCAACAGCTCGGCTGGCCGCTGACGACGTTCCTGACGCCCGACGGCCACGTCTTCTTCGCGGGGACGTACTTCCCACCCACTCCCGTCGGGCAGGTCCCGGCGTTCCGGCAGATCCTGGCCGCGGTGCTCGACGCCTGGACCGAGCGTCGCCACGAGGTCGACGCGAACGCCTCGGCCATCGCGACGGCGATCCGGCAGGGTGCCGTGGCGGACGCTGCCACCCGCTCGGGCGAGGGCGGCATCGGAGCCGACCCGGGCCTCCCGTCCGTCGACGCCATCCGGGCCGTCACGGACCAGCTGTCCCAGGCAGAGGACACCACCTACGGTGGTTTCGGCGGCGCGCCGAAGTTCCCGAGCACACCGCTGCTCGAGTTCCTCGCCGACGCGGCGGCCGACGGCGACGCCGAGGCCGACGGGCTGCTCGACCGGTCGTTGCACGCGATCCGCGCGTCCGAGCTGACCGACGCCGACGGCGGCGTCTTCCGGTACGCGACCAAACGTGACTGGAGCGTGCCGCACTACGAACGGATGCTCTCCGACAACGCGGGGCTGCTCGCGGTCGCGGGTGCCGAACAGGCCCGCGGCATCGCCGACTTCCTCCGCGACACCCTGCGCCGTGCCGACGGGGCGTTCGTCGCCGCGCAGGACAGCGAGTCGACCATCGACGGCCGTCGGGTCGAGGGCGAGTGGTACCGCCGACCGATTGCCGAGCGCGCCCAGCTCGACCCGCCACCGCTGGACGACCAGGTGCTCACTGGCTGGAACGGCCTGGCGATCCGGGGGCTGGCGATCGCCGGCGCACGGCACGGCGACCCGGAACTCGTCGCGCTCGCGCGGGGCGCGGCCGACGCGGTCCTCGCCGCCCACGTGCAGGACGGCCACGTGACGGTGCGGTCCAGCACACCGCGCGGGGTGTCCTCCGCACCGGCCACCGTCGAGGACGTCGGACTGCTCGCCGAAGGGCTGCTCGAACTGGCCCTGGTGACGGGCGAGATCTCCTACGCGACCGTCGCACGCTCGCTCGTCGACGACGGCCTGGCCGAGCGCTTCGACGTCGACCCGGTGCTGGCCGCGGCGGGGACGGCCACGGGCGAACAGCCGCAGACGGCGATGCGGTCCGGCACCGTGGCGCTGGCGTCGGCCGCCGCGACGCTCGGGGCACTGACGGGCGACGAGGCACTGCGGGTCGCCGCGGCACGACTCGTCGCCGACCGCGCCCGCACCGGGACCGAGCGACCCCTCGGTCACGCGGATGCCCTCGGTGTCGCCCTCGCCCTGCAACGGCCGTCGCGCGAGATCGTCGTCGTCACGAGCGGCACCGACGACCCGATGCGGGCCGTGGCACACCGTGCTCGGCGCCCCGGTACGGTCGTCGCCACCACCACGCCGGAGCAGGCACGCGACTGGGCCGAGGCGGGGTTCTCGGTGTTCGAGGGACGCGACGTGCTCGACCCTGCCGCGTACGTCTGCCACGACCGGGTGTGCGAACTGCCGTCCCGGTCGGCGGACGCCCTGTCCCGGCAGATCGCCTGACGCGCCTCCCGCCCGGCGCGCCTGTATCCTGGAATGCTCATGTCTTCTCCGCTGCCCGTCATCACGTACCCGCCCGAACTGCCGGTCTCGCAGCGGCGGGACGACATCGCGGCTGCCATCCGTGACAACCAGGTGGTCATCGTCGCCGGGGCCACCGGCTCGGGCAAGACGACGCAGCTGCCGAAGATCTGCCTCGAGCTCGGTCGTGAGCACATCGGGCACACCCAGCCCCGCCGGATCGCGGCGCGGACCATTGCCGAACGTGTGGCGGAAGAACTCGGCGGCGGGGAGCTCGGCGGACTCGTCGGCTACCAGGTCCGCTTCACCGACAAGGTGAGCTCCGAGACCCGCGTGAAGCTGATGACCGATGGCATCCTGCTGAACGAGATCCACTTCGACCGCGACCTGAAGCGGTACGACACGATCATCATCGACGAGGCGCACGAGCGGTCCCTGACGATCGACTTCCTGCTGGGCTACCTGAAGCGGCTGCTCCCCCGTCGCCCCGACCTGAAGCTCATCATCACGAGTGCGACGATCGACCCGGAGTCGTTCTCGAAGCACTTCGACGACGCCCCCATCATCGAGGTGTCCGGCCGCACCTACCCGGTCGAGATCCGGTACCGCCCCCTCGTCGCCGAAGACCAGGACGACGACGCCGACGACGAGTCGGACTCCCGCACCGGCGACAGCGGCAACGCAGCCGACGACCGCGACACCCTGCAGGGCATCACCGACGCCCTCGACGAGCTGGCGCAGGAGGACCCGGGCGACGTGCTCGTGTTCCTGTCCGGCGAGAACGAGATCCGCGACGCGCAGGACGCTATCGAGGGCAAGCGCTACCCGGGCACCGAGGTCCTGCCGTTGTACGGCCGCCTGTCTGCCGCCGACCAGCACCGGGTCTTCGAGCGCCGGCACACCCCGGGCATCCGCCGTCGTGTCGTCCTCGCCACGAACGTCGCCGAGACCTCACTGACCGTGCCCGGCATCAAGTACGTGATCGACACCGGGACGGCACGCATCTCGCGGTACTCCCCACGGGCCAAGGTGCAACGCCTGCCGATCGAGGCGATCTCGCAGGCCAGCGCCAGTCAGCGCTCCGGTCGAGCGGGCCGCACGAGTGCCGGCATCGCGATCCGGCTCTACTCCGAAGACGACTTCGGCCGGCGCCCCGAGTACACCGACCCCGAGATCCTCCGCACGAACCTCGCCGCGGTGATCCTGCAGATGATCTCGCTCGGCTTCGGGGACATCGAGTCGTTCCCGTTCCTGCAACCGCCGGACAGCCGCGGCGTGAAGGACGGCCTCGACCTGCTCCGCGAGCTCCGGGCCGTCGACAAGGACGGCCGCATCACGAAGTCCGGCCGACAGCTGACCCGGCTGCCGATCGACCCCCGGCTCGGTCGGATGGTGCTCGAGGCCGGGCGGCAGGGTGTCGGGCGCGAGGTCATCGCCATCGTCAGCGCCCTGAGCATCCAGGACCCCCGCGAGCGCCCCCTCGAGAAGCGCGCGCACGCCGACCAGCTGCACGCCCGCTTCGCCGACCCGACGAGCGACTTCCTGACCCTGCTGAACCTCTGGAACCACATCGAGGACCAGCAGGAGGAACTGTCGTCGAGCGCGTTCCGCCGACTGTGCAAGGCCGAGTTCCTGAACTACCTGCGCATCCGCGAGTGGCAGGACCTGTACCGGCAGCTCTCCCGTGCCGCGAAGCAGGTCGACGTCCGAGTCGGGCAGGCCCGCTCCGACGACGGCGACGCCGTGCACCGCGCGCTGCTCTCCGGACTCCTCAGCCAGATCGGGCTGCGCGACCGCGAGAAGCGCGACTACCTCGGCTCCCGCAACACCCGGTTCGTGGTGTTCCCGGGCAGTGTGCTCGCGAAGAAGCAGCCGGACGCCGTGATGGCCGCCGAGCTCGTCGAGACGAGCCGGTTGTTCGCTCGGACCGTCGGCCGGATCGACCCCGCCTGGGTGGAGCCGCTCGCCGGTGACCTGCTCAAGCGCACCTACGGCGAACCGCACTGGGAGAAGAAGCAGGGGGCGGTCGTCGCCTACGAGCGCGTGACCCTGTTCGGCGTCCCGATCGTGCAGCGCCGACGCGTGCAGTACTCGCGGATCGACCCGGAACACTCCCGCGAGCTCTTCATCCGGCACGCCCTGGTCGAGGGTGAGTGGGAATCGCAGCAGGCCTTCGACCGCGCCAACCGGAAGCTCCGCAAGGAACTCGAGCAGCTCGAGGAACGCACCCGCCGCCGGGACATCCTGCTCGACGACGAGAACGTCTACGAGTTCTACGACGCCCGCATCCCGACCGACGTCGCCACGACCCGCGACTTCGAGGGGTGGTGGCGCACCACCCGCCGTGAGCAGCCGGACCTGCTCACGATGCGCCGGTCGGACCTGCTGGACGAATCAGCGGCCGAGGCCGCCGAGGACGACGTCGAGTACCCCACCCAGTGGCGGAGCGGCGACCAGCGTCTCGCCATCCAGTACCGCTTCGAGCCCGGCGCACAGGACGACGGCGTCAGCGTGCAGGTCCCCCTCGCGCTCCTGCCCCGCATGCGTGAAGAGGGCTTCGACTGGCAGGTGCGCGGCCTCCGCAAGGAACTCGTCACCGCGCTCATCAAGTCGCTGCCGAAGCAGATCCGCAAGAACGTCGTGCCCGCTGCCGACTGGGCCGAGAAGATCGTCGCCGAGCTGCCCGACGACGCCCCGACCGAGCCGACGGAGTCGTTCCGCGCCACCCTCGCCAAGGCGATCCAGCGCATGACCTACGTGCCGGTCTCCGAGTCCGACTTCGACCTGTCCCGCGTCCCCGCGCACCTGCTGCCGACGTGGGCCGTGGTCGACGAGCGTGGTCGCCGGGTCGAGACCGGCAAGGACCTGTCGGCCCTGCAGACCAAGCTCAAGGACCGGACCCAGAAGAGCGTCGCCTCCGCCACGGCGAAGGGCGCGGGACGGACCGGAGGCGCGGCTCGCGTCGCGTCCGCCGGTGCCGGTCGTCCGCTGGAACAGTCCGGACTCACCGCCTGGCCCGACCAGGACCTGCCGCAGACCCTCGACACCAAGCAGGCCGGCGGCGTCATCCGCGCGTACCCGTCCCTGGTCGAGGAAGGCACCGGTCCGAAGGCGACCGTCGGCGTGCAGCTGCTCGCCACCCCGTCCGACCGCGTCGTCCGGATGCCTGCCGGGGTCCGTCGTCTGGTGATGCACGCGGTGCCGTCGCCGGTGTCGTACATCCAGTCGCACCTGACTGCGCAGGAGAAGCTCGCCCTCGCGGCCAGCCCCTACCCGTCGACCGCCGCGCTGTTCGACGACGTCCTGGCCGCCGTGGTCGACGCCGGCATCCGTCGGACCCACCCGGACGGCCTCGTCTTCACGAAGGCCGAGTTCGAGTCGGTCCGCGATGCCGTTTCGGCCACCGTCGTCGACACGATGTTCACCGCGGTGTCCGAGGTCGCGGCCGTCCTGGCCGCGCAGCGCTCCGCCGAACGGGCACTCAAGCAGGCGAACTCGATGTCGCTGCTCGCCGCCCTCAGCGACATGCGGCAGCAGATGGAGCGCCTGGTGTTCCCCGGGTTCGTCGCCGTCGCGGGGCTCGACCGGCTGCGCCGCATCCGCGTGTACCTGCAGGGCATCGAGGCGCGCGTGCAGAAGCTGCTGCAGAACCCCGGGCGAGACGCGACCTGGATGCGCGAGGTCACCGTGGCGACCGACCGCTACAGCGATGCCGGCGGTGTCTTCCCGCCCGCGGTCGGGGCGCACCGGGAGCTCGTGCACGCTCGGTGGATGCTCGAGGAGTTCCGGCTCAGCCTGTTCGCGCAGGAACTCGGGACCGCCGAGACCGTCTCGTTGCAGCGGATCACGAAGGCCCTGACCGCCGCGCGCTGATGGGTCTACCGTGTCGGCCATGATCGGCACACTCGACGTCGTCGTCCTGGACTGCCCGGACACCCGCGCCCTCGCCCGCTTCTACGCCGAGCTGCTCGGCGGGGAGATCGTCAGCTTCGACGAGGACTGGGCGGAGCTCGCCCTCCCGTTCACCGACCACCGTCCGATCCTGGCGTTCCAGCAGGTCGACGACTACCGGGCGCCGGACTGGCCGGGGCAGACGGTCCCGCAGCAGAGCCACCTCGACGTGAAGGTCGACGACCTCGACGACGGCGAGGCCGCGGTGCTCGCGATCGGTGCGACGGCGACGGGGTCGGGCACGGAGACGTTCCGCGTCTACCTCGACCCCGCGGGGCACCCGTTCTGCCTCATCCGGCCGTCGGACTGACCGGCTCGGTCGCCAGACCCTCGACCACGGTGACGTTCGGCAGCGCGGTGAGTGCGCCGCCGGGCAGGAACAGCTTGGCGGCGCGACGACCGGCACCGATGACCACCTCGGGGGCGTCGAGGACGCGCGCGTCGATGTAGAGCGGCCACGACGACGGCAGTCCGATCGGGGTGATGCCGCCGTACTCCATGCCGGTCAGCTCGACCGCTTCGTCCATCGGGGCGAAGCTCGCCTTCCGGACGTCGAGCAGCTGCTTCACGACCCGGTTCACGTCGAGCTTGGTCGATGCCAGGACGACGCAGGCGGCGTAGCGGACCTCGTCGCCGCGCTTGCCCGCGACGACGATGCAGTTCGCGCCGCCGGCCAGCGGGTATCCGTACGCCTCCGAGAACGCGGCGGTGTCGGCGAGGTCCGCGTCGATCGGGGCCCCCTCGATCTTCATGACGACCTCGGTCGGCAGCGCGACGAGGGCTTCGGCGACGGGGATCGCGAGGAATCCGGTGGCGACCAGGGCGGGAACACGTTCGAGCGTCGGCATGGCTCCACCGTAGGGAAGCGATCCCGCACGAGGGTGGAGCCATGACCGAACTCCGGGCGATCGACGTCGACCAGTGGCCCCGCCGGGAGCACTTCGAGCACTACCGGCACCGGGTGCCGTGCGCGTACGAGGTGACCGTCGAGCTCGACGTCACCGCCTTCGTCGCGCGCGTCCGAGCGACCGGCCGTCGGACCTACGCGTCGCAGCTCTGGGCGATCGCGACCGTGGTGAACCGGCACGACGAGTTCCGGATGCAGCTGCTGGAGGACGGCTCCCCCGCCGTGTGGGACCGCGTCCACCCGATGTTCACCGTGTTCCACCCGGACACCGAGACGTTCTCCGCCCTCGTCGTGCCGTACGACGACGACTTCGGCACCTTCCACGACGCTGCGGTGTCGACGATGACGGAGTACCGCGACGACACCCGGATGTTCCCGCAGGACGACCGGCCCGGCAACGTGTTCGACGTCTCGACCCTGCCGGGAGCATCGTTCACCGGCTTCTCGTTGCAGGTGCGCGACGGCTGGGACCACCTGCTGCCGATCATCACGCTCGGCGGGTACCGGACCGCTGGGGACCGGACGCTGCTGCCGCTGGCGCTGCAGGTCAACCACGCGGCTGCCGACGGCTTCCACACGACCCGGCTGCTGCGCGAGCTCGAGGAGCGCTTCGCCGACCCTGGCTGGCTCGGCTGACCTTGCCCGTCGCTCCACCGCATCTCCTACGCTGACCCCATGACGCCACGGTCAGAGCCCCTCGCCCGCAGACGCATCGGGCTCGTCGGTGCGGGCGGCATCTCCGTCGCCCACCTGCCCGGGCTGCTCCGCCTGGGCGACGTCGTGGTGCACGCTCGCGAGGGCGCCCACGAACTCGTCGCCGCGTTCACCGACACCGCTCGGGCCGAGGGCAGCACGATCACCGTCGCCGACAGCCTCGACGAGCTCCTGGCTGCGGTCGACGTCGTCGACGTGGTGGTCCCGACGCACGCGCACGCCGAGGTCGTCCGTGCGGCGATCGCGGCCGGCAAGGACGTCGTCTCCGAGAAGCCCCTGGCCCGGACCGACGCGGACGCGGCGGACCTGGCAGCCCGCGCGGCGGACGCAGGCGTGCAGCTCTACCCGGCCCAGGTGGTGCGCTGGTTCCCCGCGTACGCGCGGCTGCACGAGGCCGCGACCACGGGCCTCCTGGGCGACCTGGCGGTGTTGCGGTTCTCGCGGTCCGGCGCCTTCCCCACCCACGTACCCTGGTTCGGCGACCGCTCGCTGTCGGGCGGGATCGTGATGGACCAGATGATCCACGACCTGGACATCGCGCGCTGGGTGGCGGGCGAGGTGACCCGGGTGTCGGCGGTGAGCGTCCGCGCGGGTTCCGAGGCGGAGCCGGTCGAGGCGGCGCACGTCCTGCTCACGCACGAGTCGGGCGCGATCAGCCACGTCGCCGGGCTGTGGGGGCCGCAGCACCTCGCCTTCACGACCGAGTACTCGGTGACGGGGACACTCGGCAGCCTGTCGCACTCGTCCCGGGCCGAGGAGGACACCCGGAGCGACCTGGCGGCACCGGCTTCCGTAGGCGGTTTCCTGCCGACGGTCGATTCGGCGGACGATCCGTACGCGCTGGAGCTCGCCGACTTCCTCGCCGCGTTCGACGGCGGTGCACCGCCCCGGGTGACCGTGGACGACGGTGTCTCCGCGGTGCGGATCGCGAACGCGGCGATCGCCTCGATCGAGTCCGGCCAGCCGGTCGAGGTCGCGCGGTGACGCTCCGGGTCGGGGTGCTCTCCTTCGCCCACACGCACGCCGTCAGCTACCTCGGTGCCCTGGCGGCGATGCCGGACGTGGAGGTGCGCGGCACGGACCCGGGCGGGGTGTCCACGGGAACGGAACTCGGCGACCTGCGCGGCGCCGAACTGGCACGCGCGCTCGGCGCCGGGTACGCGGACTCCGTCGACGAGCTGCTCGCCTGGGGTCCGGACGCGGTGATCGTCACGAGCGAGAACGCGCGGCACCGCGAGTTCGTCGAGCTCGCGGCGGGAGCGGGGGCACACGTGCTCTGCGAGAAGCCGCTCGCGACCTCGTGGAAGGACGGCCTCGCCATCCGCGAGGCGGTGGACCGCGCCGGGGTGCTGCTGATGATGGCGTTCCCGGTGCGCTTCGCCTCGGCGTTCGACCGGCTGCAAGCGACGCGGGACTCCGGCGCACTCGGCACGGTGTTCTCGGTGCGGGGCGCGAACAACGGCATGCTCCCGCTCGCCCGGGACTGGTTCACCGACGTCCGTCTGAGCGGAGGCGGCGCCCTCGTCGACCACGTCGTGCACGTCGCCGACCTGATCGACGGGCTGACCGGAGCGGCGCCGGTGTCTGTCACCGCCGTCGCCAACCGGGTGCTGCACGCGGACCGCGCGAACGCCGAGACCGCGGGCCTGGTGACCATCACGTACGACGACGGCACGATCGCGGCGATCGACTGCTCGTGGAGCCGACCGGACACGTCGCCGGTGTGGGGCGGGCTGACGCTCGACGTCGCGGGGACCGGTGGCACGGTGTCGGTGGACTTCTTCGGGGCGGCTGCTCGCGGGCTCGACGCGGTCGGGGGCCGGCCGATCGAGCTCCGGTACGGTCCCGACCACGACCTGCCGATGCTCCGGACGTTCCTGGCGGCGGTGCGGTCCGGGGAGCAGCCGCAGCCGGACGTCGGGGTCGGACTCCGGACGCTGTCAATCGTGCTGGCGGCGCAGCAGTCGGTGCGGACGGGAAGGACGATCCCGGTGCAGGTCGCGGGCTAGCCCGGCAACACACCGCACCGTCGCCGCAGCACCGCCCCCGCGCTACGCTCGTCCCGATGCGCGCAACCGTGCGGGACGTGGCCGCCCTCGCCGGGGTGTCCCCGAAGACCGTCTCCAACGTCGTCAACGGCGGCGTGGTCGTGCGCCCGGAGACCCGCGAACGCGTCGAGCGGGCGGTCGCCGAGCTCGACTACGTGCCGAACCTGTCCGCCCGCGGGCTCCGGAACGGCCGCTCCGGAGCCCTCGCGTTGACGCTGCCGGAGATGGGCAGCGCCTACTCCGCCGAACTCGCGCAGTCCTTCGTGGAACTCGCCCGCGAACGCGGCTGGGTCGTACAACTCGAGCAGACCGGCAACGACCCGGCCCGCGAACGCGAACTGGTCTCCCGTGCCCGGGCACACCTGGTGGACGGGCTCATCCTCAACCCGGTGTCGCTCAGCGCGAGCGTCCTGGCCTCGACCGAGGGGCTGCCGCCGACCGTCGTCATCGGCGAGGTCGAGCCCGAGCACGTCGACCAGGTGCACGTCGACAGCCGCGCGGCAGCCGAGCAGGTCACCGAACACCTCATCGCCCGCGGGCACCGGCGCATCGCGATCGTCGGGGCGTCACCGGAGGGTGCCGCGACGGCGACGAGCGAGCTCCGCGAACGCGGCTACACCGCCGCGCTCACCGCCGCCGGCATCACGCCCGACCCGTCGCTCCGGGTCCCGCTGCCGTCGTGGACCACGAGTTCCGCGGCGACGACCTTCGCGGCCTGGCTCGACGAGCACCCCCTGCCCGACGCCGTCTTCGCCTTCACCGACTCGATCGCGTTCGGGGTGCTGCACGTCCTCGCCGCCCGCGGCGTCCGCGTGCCCGAGCAGGTCAGCGTCATCGGGTTCGACGACGTCGACGCGGCCGCGTACGCGATCCCGTCGCTCAGCACGGTGTCGTTCGACCGTCGGGCCTTCGCGACGGCGGCGCTCGACCTGCTGACCCGGCGGATCGCGGACCGCAGTGCCGCGCCGGAGACCGTCGTCGTGCCGCACCGGATCGTCGAGCGCGCGAGCATCGGCGACCGCCCGCGCTGACGCCGCCGCCGCGCCGCTGCCGCTGCTGCGGCGCCGTTTCGCGCTGACCGACACCTCACGCGGTCGCGCGCCCACGAAGTGTCGCTCAGCGCGAAAGACCGCCAGCGCCGCCGCCGCCGGAGCCGCCGCCAGCGCCGCCGGAGCCGCCGCCGGAGCCGCCAGCGCCGCCGCCCCCGCCCGGGTCCGCCGCCGCCAGCACCGCCGACCGCGTCCGCGCATCGCCGAGGATCCGGAAGTGCCCACCCACCGGCAGCCGCACGTTCGTGGCGCCCTGGAGCTCGCTGCCCTCGGGGATGAGCGTGTCGAACACCCCGTACACCGAGGTGATCCGCGCGTTCGCGTCGAGTTCCCGCGCCAGCCCCGCCAGCACCGGGTCGGCCGCCCGGAACGCCCGCAGGTGCGGCACCGGCGCGAGCCGCGCGTAGACGGACCCCGCGAAGGGCGTCGACACCGCGACCATCCGGTCGATCCGCTCGTGCTGGTCGAGCTGCGTCATCGCGTACTTGCCGATCAGCCCGCCCTTGCTGTGCGCGAGCACGAGCACGTTCCGCAGGTCCTGTTCCTCCAGGGTCGCGATCACCTCGCGCGCCGAGTCCGGCACGGGCCGCAGGTTGTGCCGCAGGACCGGCAGCACGTGCACCGGGTGTCCCCGGTCGTGGAGTGCGTCCATCAACGGCCGCATGAAGTGCCAGGTCTCGTAGACGCCGGGGACCACGACGACGGGCTGCCCGGCGCCGGTCCGGTAGTCGTCCGCGGTGGTCGGGCCGAAGCTGCGCACCTGCCAGCGTGCCGCGTACCCCCAGTCGAGTGCGGCCCACCACGCGCGTCGCACCAGCGGGACACGGCCTGGAGGCCCGGATCGCGCCGTCCGCGCCGCCTCCGTCCCCGACGTGGCCGGCCGGGTCATCGCAGCCCCTCCAGGCGCTCGGCGCTGCGGAACGACTCGAGGAGGCGTGCGAAGGCGTCCGGCTGCCGTTCCTGCACGTGGTGCGGGCCGGCCAGTTCCACGAAGGTGCCGTTCGGCGCAGCGGCCGCGACCCGAGCCGACCAGTCGTGCCGCGCGATCGGGTCCTGGGTGCCACGGACGACGAGGACGGGCTGCGTCACCTCGGTGATCGTCTGCTCGGTCGGGTAGCGGAGCATCGGCCCGAGCTCACGCGTGTACTGCCGCATGCTCCGCAGGTAGTCGGTGACCAGGACGCCGTTCATCCGGACCCCCTCGACGAACCCGTCGCGGCCCAGGTCGAGTGCCTGCAGCGGGAGCGACCGCCGCTCGGAGTCGATCACCGGACCGACGAGCACGATCGCCGCGACGGTCTCCGGGTGGCTCCGGGCGGACTCGACCACGACCTGGGCACCCATCGACTGCCCGACGAGCACCAGGTCGCCGTCGACCAGGTGGCGGACCGCCCGCACGACGACGTCGCCGAGCTCCTCGATGGGCAGCCGACGACCGGCCGCGGGCAACCAGCCGAACCCCGGCAGGTCGACGCTGATCGTGCGGTGTTCGGCGGCGACGGCGCGCTGCGACCGGGCGAAGGACCGGTGGGACATCCCGATGCCGTGGACGAACACGACGGTGGCGTCGGTGTCGTCGCGGACCGGCTCTCGCGCCGCCATGGTGTGCAGGCGCACGGGCAACCCGTCGATCCGGACGGTCTCCACAGCAGCGCGCACGAGCCGAGGCTACGCGGCGGTTCGCAGCACCGGGTCAGCCTCGTCATCGGCCGCACACAGTCGAGCGGTGTGCACTCCTGGCATGAGCGACACCACTCCCACCAACGGCCACGAACCGGACGGCTCTGACCGGGCGAACCGGGCAACGGCTCCGACCGGCTGGGGCGCCGCCCCGACCCCGACGTCGACCTCCACGCTCGACGCCCCCGCGCCGCAACAACAACAACAACAGCAGCAGCAGCAGCAGCAGCCGTACCGCGCGGACGCCGGCGCCGGCACCCCGGGCGGCTGGGACTCCACCGCCCCGAACGGCACCACCCCCTGGTACGGAGCCGCAGCCGGCGCCGCGAGCCCGTCCAACCGCCGCAGCACCGGCCCGAAGCCCCCGTGGTTCTGGCCGCTCCTCGCCGCGATCGTCGGGCTCGCCGCACTGCTCGTCGGCGGCGGCGTCGGGTTCGCCATCGGCCACGCGATCGGTGCGGACCGGACGCAGTCGACGACGCAGGTCCCCGGCACGAACCGGTTCCCGGGCAACGGCACCGGCCAGGCCCCCGGGTACGGCTCCGGCAGCACCGACGGCACCGGGAGCTGACGGGCGCGTACGATCCGTCCCATGCGGAAGACCACTGCCGGTCTGTTCACGTCGGTCGACGGCGTCGTGCAGGACCCCTACGAGTTCCAGTACGACAGCTTCGACGACGAGCTCGGCGCCGGGATGGGTGCCTTCATGGCCCGCACCGACACGGTGCTGCTCGGCCGGAACAGCTACCTCGAGTGGTCCGAGTGGTGGCCCGCCCACCCGGACGACCCCTTCGGGCAGTGGATCAACCCGATCGAGAAGTACGTGGCCTCCACCACGCTCGGCGACGACCTGACCTGGCAGAACAGCACGCGGATCCCCGGCGACGTCCCCGCGTTCGTGCGCGAATTGCAGCAGCGCGAGGGGGCGGACATCGCCGTGTGTGGCAGTGTCACGCTCGTCCGCAGCCTGCTGTTCGCCGGGGTCCTCGACGAACTGCAGCTCATGATCCACCCGGCGATCGCCGGCCGTGGCCGGCGACTGTTCGAACCGACCGACCCGCCCACGCGCCTGCGTCTGGTCGACAGCACCGTGACGAGCAAGGGGAACGTGCTGAACACCTACGGGCGGTTCGACGCCTGACGGACGCACCACGGGCCTCCCGGCCTCTGCCCGTCATGCGCCCCGGCAAACCGCGCGTACCCTCGTGGGTGACCATCCGCACCCGAGGAACACCGGAGCAAGCATGACCCAGGACACCCGCCCGCACGTCGTCATCGTCGGCGGTGGATTCGCCGGTGTGGCCGCCATGCGGGAGCTCGCCGACGCGCCGGTCCGGGTGACCCTGGTCGACCGCCACGTCTACAACATGTTCCAGCCCCTGATGTACCAGGTGGCGACGGGCGGCCTGAACGCCGGCGACGTGACGTACTTCCTGCGCTCGCTCCGGGCCCGCCAGTCGAACGCCGAGTTCCGTCACGGCCTGCTCACCGGCATCCGCACCGACGAGCGCATCGCCGAGATGTCCGACGGCGAGCACCTGCACTACGACTACCTGATCCTCGCCAACGGCGTGAACACGAGCTACTTCGGCACCCCCGGTGCGTACGAGTACGCGTACTCGATGTACTCCCGTTCGCAGGCACTCCGCATCCGCGACGAGCTGTTCACCCGGCTCGAAGAAGCGGCAGCGAACCAGGGCCCCGACGAGATCCGCATCGTGATCGTCGGTGGCGGTGCCACCGGCGTCGAGATGGCCGGCGCGCTCGCCGAGCTCCGCGATCAGGCACTCGTCGGCGCGTACCCGGAGATCGAACGCGGCAACATCTCGATCACGCTCGTGCACCGCAGCGGCGAGCTCCTCAAGCCGTTCGCCCCGCGCCTGCGCCGCTACGCCGCCAAGGTGCTGCGCAAGCGCGGTGTCGTGCTGCGGCTGAACACCGGCGTCTCCGAGGTCAAGCGCGACGGCGTGATGACCGCGGACGGCGAGTTCATCCCCGCGTCGCAGGTGATCTGGGCGACCGGTGTCGCCGCCCACAAGGAGGTCTCCGGATGGGGCCTGCCGCAGACCCACGGTGGCCGCATCCAGGTGAACGACGACCTGAGCGTGAAGGGCGCCGAGCGGATCTTCTCCGCCGGTGACATCGCCGCGCAGGACGACGCCCTCGCCCAGCTCGCCCAGCCCGCGCTCCAGGGCGGACGGCACTCGGCACGGCAGATCGTGCGCCTGCTCGAGGGCAAGGCCACCGAGCGCTTCAAGTACTTCGACAAGGGCACCATGGCGACGATCGGCACGAACGCCGCGGTCGCCCAGCTGCGCGGCGGGATCACGATGGTCGGCCCGATCGCCTGGCTCGCCTGGGTGTTCGTGCACATCACGAGCCTGCTCGGCGCCGGCAACCGGATGTCGACCCTGACGCACTTCTTCGTCCGCTACGTGTGGTTCATGCGGAAGCGATCGATCCCGATCGTCGGCGACGTCCGCCCGGTGCGCCCGAACGGCGACCGCGAGCCGGACCCCTGGCAGCTGCAGAAGGCCGAGTAGCCGCGCGCGTTCGCTCGCACGCTCGCTTCGTGAACAGGAACGGTCGGGTCCGCACGTCGGACCCGACCGTTCCTGCTCACGGTGTGTGTGCGGTGGACGCGGGGCGCGACGGCCTGGAGGCGCGGTGCGGGCCGGTCACGGGCCTCCCGGCCGGCGCGTGGTGCGCGGGGCTGGCGCCGACGCGTGGTCGGGACCGTGGGGCCTGCCGACGCGGAACGACGTTGTCGCTGTCGTAGGACCGCGACATGGTCGCTGCGCGCGCCGCGCGACAGCGCGCGCGTGCAACGTACGACGTCGTCGCTGTCGTGCGACGTCGACACTGTCGTTCGGCGTCGGGCCCTGACGAGCCTGGCGCACCCTGCTCGTTGAGACTCCTCTTACCCACGAGGAGGACCCTGGTCGGCGACACGCAACCGAGCAGCGCGGGGAGGGACCATGGCGACGACCACGCTGACCCACGCGCCGACGCAGGCGCAGCCACAGCCACAGCCACAGCACCGCACGGCCGCCCCGGCGCACTCCGAGGCCGGGTCACCGCACGCTCCACCACCTCCGCTCACGCACCGCGCACCCGCGCTCGACGGACTCCGGACCCTCGCCATCCTGGTCGTCGTCCTGTACCACCTGCACGTACCGCAGTTCGAGGGCGGCTTCATCGGCGTGACGGTGTTCTTCGTGCTGTCCGGCTTCCTCATCACGACGCTGCTGCTCGGCGAACGGCGTCGTACCGGGCGGGTGCGCCTCGGGACGTTCTGGGTGAAGCGGCTGCTACGCCTCTACCCGGCACTGCTCGCGCTCGTCGTCGTCGGGCTCCTGCTCTGGAACGGGGTCGGTGACTACAAGGGCGCTTCGCTGTCGTCCGGCGAAGCGGCGTTCATCGCGCTGACCTACACGGGCAACCTGTTCCGCGCCTTCTGGGACACGTCGCAGGGCGTCTTCGCGCACACGTGGAGCCTGTCGATGGAGGAGCAGTTCTACCTGGTGTGGCCGCCGGTCCTGGTCCTGCTCGCCGTACTCCGGGTCCGCCATCGCTGGCTCCTGGCGGGGCTCGGGGTCCTGGTCATCGGGGCTTCGGCGGCGTCGTGGGCGAGCTACCGCAGCCCGAGCGGCGGTGCCACGCCCGACGTCTACTTCTCCCCCGTGCTCGGGGTGGTGCCGCTCGCGATCGGCTGCGGGCTGGCCCTGCTGCTCGACGACGAACGGGTGCGCGTCCGGGCCGCCGGGGCCCTCGGGCACGTGGCGACCTGGCTCGGTCTCGTGCTGCTGGTCGGGGTGCTGCTCGGCATCGGCGACGACTGGACCCAGCACGCGTCGACGTTCGGCATCGTCCTGCCGTTGACCGGGCTGATCGCGGCGGTGGCGATCGGCGGGCTGGTCTCGGTCCGCTCCCCCGTGTCCGCCGCCCTGGCCTGGACGCCGGTGTCGTGGTTCGGCCGCCGGGTGTCGTACTCGGCGTACCTCTGGCACCCGCTGGTGATCGCGCTGCTCGGCACCTTCGCGATCGGCCCCTGGGGCACGGTCGGCCTGGTCGGCGCGGTGGCGATCGTGTCGATCGGAGCCGCGTACGCCGTCGAGGTGCCCGTCGAGCGGTTCCGCGCACGGGTCCGAGCGGGTCGCGATGCCGCAGCGCCCGCGACCCCGCCGCGTCCGCGTCCGCGTTCGCGCAGCGCATCGAGTGAGCAGAAGACGTCGAGTACGGCCCGCTGACCCGACGTCTTCTGCTCACTGAACGCCGCGACGAACGGTCACCGTAGGCTCGCCCCGTGCCCATCGAACGCGTCGACGTCCTCGTCGTCGGCGGCGGCCCCGTCGGGCTGTTCGTGGCGGCACTCCTGGCGGCGCGGGGCGTCGACGTCCGGGTGTGGGAACGCCGGGACGAGCCCCCGACCGGTTCGCGGGCCATCGGCATCCACCCGCCCTCCCTCGACGCGTTCGCCGTGATCGGCCTGGACACCGCCGTGCTCGCCGAGGCGTCACTGGTGCACGCCGGCGTGGCCCGGAGCCGCGGCCGGACCCTCGGCACCCTGCGTTTCGACCGCGCGTCGCCGACCCACCCGTACGTGGCCACCCTCGACCAGCACCGCACCGAGTCCCTGCTCCGCGACCGGCTCCGGGCCAGCGCACCGAGCGCCCTGCGGACCGGGACCACCCTGACCGCACTGTCCCGGCACACCGGCCACGTCGACGCCACCGGGACCGGACCGGACGGCGACACCGTGACGGTCCGTGCGGCCTTCGTCGTCGGGGCCGACGGTGCCCGGAGCGCCGTCCGCGACCTGCTCGGCATCGGCACGACCGGGCGCGAGTACCCGGACCGCTACGTGATGGGCGACTTCGCCGATCCCGAGGCGCCGTCGGCCCGGTCCGCCGCGCTGGTCGACGTCGGCCCGGACGGCGTGGTCGAGTCCTTCCCGCTGCCGGGTGCGCGTCGCCGGTACGTCGCCCTGGTGCCGGACGACGACGCCTTCGCCTCGGCCGAGGGCAGCTGGACGGGCACGCCGGACCCCGCGGTCGTCGCACGCCTGGCCGCGCTCGTCGCCGAGCGCACCGGTGTCGTCCCCGACCCCGCGACCTGCTCGATGACCAGCGGCTTCCGGGTGCGCCGCCGCACCGCCGACCGCGTGGGCGTCGGCCGAGCCGTGCTCGTCGGTGACGCCGCCCACGAGATCAGCCCGATCGGCGGGCAGGGCATGAACCTGGGGTGGCTCGACGCCGCCGAACTCGCGCCGTTGCTCGCCGGAGCGGTCCGCACCGGCACGGCCGGGCCGTGGCCGGGCTACGCCGCCCGCCGCCAGGCAGCCGCTCGACGCGCGGCTCGGCAGGCCGAGGCGAACATGGCACTGGGACGTCCGCTCGGCCCCGTCACGGCGACCGGCCGGGAGGCGCTGCTCCGGACCGCCCTGTCGCTGCCGACCGCGCACGGCCTGGCCCGGCTCTACGCGATGCGCTGGGCCTGACGGCTCGTGGCTGGCGCAGTCGCGCAGACGCGCAGCGTGTTCCGCGTCGTCAGGCGACGAGTCGCGCGCCCGCGAAGCCGAGCTCGACGACGAGCACGAGCGACGACGCGATGACCAGCCGGAACAGGGTGCGTGATGCCCGCCCCGCGAGCACCAACCGGACGCCGACGACGGCGAGCACCGCCACCACGACGGCACCGAGGACCGCGAGCACGACCCCGAGCCCCTGCACGGGGTCGTCGCCGAGCACCTGTCCGCCGAGCACCAGCGCTGCAGCGACGACGAGCGAGGCGAACGCGACGATCCCCGCGCCGCGGAGCCCGAGCCGGTGCGGGAAGCCCCGCACCCCGGTGGCAGCGTCGTCGACCAGGTCGGGCAGCACGTTGGTGCAGTGGATCGCGATCCCGAAGACGGCCCCCGTGGCGATCGCCCACCACGCCGGCCACTGCCCCTCGGGCCCGGCCGCGACGGACACGACCGGCAGCAGCCCGAAGGCGACCACGAACGGCGCCACCGACCACACCGAACGCTTCAGCCCGGCGTCGTAGGCCCACCCCGCGGCGACCAGCACGAGGTGCGCGACCGCGGCGACCGGCCCCAGGAACAACGAGAGCACAACGGCGGCCCCGGCGGTGGCGTACGCGGCGGCACGGACGGTACCGACGGCGATGAGGCCGCGGGCCACGGGCTTGTCGCTCCGCCCGACGGCCCGGTCGCGGTCCGCGTCGATCCAGTCGTTCGCCAGCCCGATGGACAGCTGCCCGGCGACGACCGTCAGCGCCACCAGCACCACGAGCCACACGGGGTGCCCCACGGCGGCGGCGATCACCGCGGCGAGGACGGTCACGGTGACCGTCGGTCCGGGGTGCGACGACGCGAACAGCAGACGCGCGGTCGACGGGGTGCGGCTGGCGGTCACCCGGTCAGCGTACGGATCGCCCCTGCGCGGTCGTGGGGCGGATCACGGAACCGCCGTCACCTCGACGCTGAACCGGTCGACGAGCTCACGCTTGAGCACCTTGCCGCTCGGACCGAGCGGCAGCGCCTCGAGGACGTGCACCACCCGCGGGTACTTGTACGCGGCGATCTCGGCCGCGACGAAGTCGACCAGGACCTGCGGCTCGACGGTCGCGCCGGCGTGCAGGACCACCGCGGCCTCGACCTCCTGCCCGTGCACGGCGTGCGGCACGCCGAACACCGCGGCCATCGCGACGTCGGGGTGGGTGGCGAGCACTTCCTCGACCTGCCGCGGGTACACGTTGTAGCCGTTGCGGATGATCATGTCCTTCGTGCGGTCGACGATCGTCAGGTACCCGTCGTCGTCCTTCGTGCCCAGATCACCGGTGCGGAACCACCCGTCGACGATGGCCTCGGCGGTGTCCTCGGGCCGGTCGAGGTACCCGTTCATCAGGTTGTGTCCGCGGATGACGAGCTCACCGATCTCGCCGTGCGGCAGCATGACGATCGCGTCGCGGACCTCGGGGTCGGCGATCTCGACGTCGATGCCCCACACCGCCGTGCCGATGGTGCCGGGCCGCGGCGGCTGCCCGACGTGGTTGAAGGTGGCGACCGGCGAGGTCTCGGTCAGCCCGTACCCCTCGTGGATCAGCGCGTCGAAGACCTGCTGGAACCGCTCGAGCACCGCCAGCGGGAGCGAGGCGCCGCCGGAGATCGCGTACCGGAGCGTCGGACGGGCCTCGGACCGGGTCGCGGCGTCGAGCAGCGCCATGTACATCGTCGGGACGCCCATGAAGATGCCGCAGCCGTGCTCGACCATCGCGGCGAGCGCCGTGTCACCGTCGAACTTCGGCAGCATGACGAGCGTCGCGCCGGTCCGGAACCCGGTGTTCATCGTGCAGGTCTGCCCGAACGTGTGGAACAGCGGCAGGGCGCCGAGCAGGACGTCCCCGCGGTGCATGTCGAACGTCGTCATCAGGTTGGTGTTGACCTGTTCGAGCAGCGCGAAGTGCGAGCCCTCGGCACCCTTGGGCTGGCCGGTGGTGCCACTCGTGTACAGGATCGTGGCGGTGTCGAACGGATGCCGCGGCACGTAGGTGTCGAGCGGTTCGCTCTGCGCGGCCAGGGCCTCGAGCCGGTCGGGGCCGGCCGCGGACCCGTCGTCGGTCGTCGCCGGTGCGAGCACGGTCACGACGTCGACCCCGGCGAGCTCGGCTCCGGCGGCGCCCTCGCCGAGCAGCGGGGCAGCACAGACGAGCAGTGTCGCGCCGCTGTCGCGCAGGACGTACTCGATCTCGCGGCGCTTCAGCAGCGCGTGCACGGGCACGGCGACCGCGCCGAGGGCCAGCGTGGCGTAGTAGACGCGGGGGAAGTCCGCGACGTTCGGCACGAGCATCGCCACCTTGGACCCCTCGGTCACGCCCCGCGCGCGGAGCGCCCCGGCGTAGGCCAGTGTCTGCGCCCACAGCTCGGCGTAGGTGGTGCGGACGTCGCCCACGATGACGGCGACGTCGTCCGGGTAGCGTGCCGCCGACTCGGCGAGGATCGCTGCGACCGACGCGGTCGCGCGGGTGATGTGGGTGTCGTGCATGCCGGTCTCCGTCTTCGTCGACGACCTCGTCGTCGTCACCGCCGATCCTACGGCTCGACCCGGCGGACCGGTCAGACAGGCGCGGCCCGGTCAGACAGGCGCGCCCCGGCGCCCCGGTCAGACAGGCGCGCCCCGGCGCCCCGGTCAGACCGCGGACGCCGCAGGTTCCCGCCGACGGAGGAGCACCCCGGACGCCAGGGCGATCCCGAGCAGGACGACGAGTCCACCGACGGGCTCGTTCCACCGCACCCGCTCCCCCAGCACGAGCACGCCGAGCGCCACCCCGACCACCGGCGTCAGGTACGTGACGGTGGAGGCGCGACCAGCGCCCCACGCCTGCACGAGCCGCGTGTTCCAGGCGTAGGCCAGCCCCGTGCCGACGCAACCGAGCGCGATCATCGCAGCCACGATCCTCCCGTCCAGCTGCACCGGACCGGTCGCGATGACGGGCGCGACCAGCAGGAGCATCCCGGAGGCCAGCGTCAGCTGGACCGTCGCCAGCGTGACCGGGTCGTACGCACTCGCCACGGCGACCCGGCGCAGGTAGGCGAGCCCGATGCCGTAGGACGCGGTCATGCCGAGCAGCGCGACCTGCCCCGGCACGCTCGCCAGGACCGCCGGGTCGGTCAGGACGTCCCACGGGCCGACCAGCACGAGCACCCCGACGATGCCGAGCACGATCCCGAGCACCTGCCGTCCGCGCAGCCGTTCGGACGGCACGAGCACCGCGAGCGCGGCCAGCGTCATGATCGGCGTCGTCGCGTTGTAGATGCTCGCGAGCCCGGACGGCACCGTCTGCTCGGCCCACGCCATCAGCGACGACGGCACCGCGTTGAGGAACACCGCGACGACCGCCAGGTGCGCCCAGGTCCGCGGCTCCCGGGGCCACCGGCGGCGGGTGGCCAGGAGCACCACGACCAGCGTGACCCCACCGAGCACGCTCCGCACGGTGGCGACCTGCTGCGGGGCGAGACCGTCGAGTCCGATCTTCGCGAAGAGGAAGCTCGATCCCCAGGTCAGTGCGACGAGGGCGTAGAGGAGGGCGTTCACGTGGCCTAGTGTCGGACCACCGGGCGACATGCGGCAAACGCATGTTGCTCATGCCGCCATGAGGAGGACGCATGACCGTCTCGGTCCAGCAACTGCGCGCGTTCGTCGCCACGCTCGACGCCGGGTCCTTCACCGCGGCGGCCGCCGCGCTGGGCGTCGGCCAGTCCGCGGTGTCCCACGCCGTCGCCGGGCTCGAACGCGAGGTCGGCGGCCCCGTGGTGCGCCGCGGCACGGTCGCCGCCGCCACGCCACTGGGCGACCGTCTGCTGGCCCACGCCCGCAGCGTGCTCGCCTCGGTCGAAGCCCTGGAGGCGGTGGTCCGGCCCGCCACGGCGCGCGGCACCGTGCGCCTCGCCGCCGTCCCCACCGTCTGCCAGGGCCTGCTGCCGCGGCTCCGGGAGCTGTGGGCCGTGACCCTGCCGGACGTCGACGTGCAGGTCTACGAGGGGGACGACGACGAGATGCCGGAGTGGCTCGAGGCCGGCACCGTCGACGCCGCCGTGCTCGTCGACCCGTCGCCGGTTCCCGAGGGTGGCGTGGTCGTGGCGCGGGACGAGATGGCCGCCGTGATCCGTCGCGACCACCCCCTCGCCGAGCTGCCCGCACTCACCCTCGACGACCTGCACGAGGACGGCCTGGTGGCGGGCGGCGGCGGCTGCGAGTACCAGATCCAGAAGCTGCACGAGCTCGACGGCCGGCCGTTCCGGTACGCCCACCGGGTGCGGGAGATGAGCACGATGTTCGGGATGATCCAGCGGGGCGAGGGCGTGTCGATCGTGCCGACCCTGGGCCGCGGGATGCTGCCGCCGGACCTCGTGATGATCCCGATGGCCCGGCGGCTCGAACGGACCCTGGTGCTGAGCGGGCCGTCGTCCCGTGCGTGGCACCCGTTGGCGCGGGCCCTGGTGGACGCGGTCTGAGACGGACGGTCCCCCGGTCAGGCAGCTCCGGCAGCTCCGGCAGCTCCGACCTTCGGCGGATCCGCTCGTCACGACGGCTCCCTAGGCTCGGGGCATGACCTCGACCGCGCTCCCCGCCGTGCCGCTCGGGCAGCGTGTGTGGTCCCAGACCTGGCGTGTCGCCGTCGCGGCCCTGACCGGGCTGCTCACCGCAGGGCTCGTGTGGCCGTCGATGGACACCCGCGGCTGGAGCGACCTGCACGTCGGCGCGCTGCTCCTCGGCGACGTGGGTGCCGGTCTGGCCGCCCTCGTCCTCCTGCCGTTCCGGCACCGGGCACCGCTGCTGATCACGGTCGTCATCGCTGCCCTCAGCTCGGTGTCGACCCTGGCGGTCGGGGCGGCCGCGATCGCCACGGTGTCGCTCGCCACCCGGCGCCGGGCCGTCGAGCTCGCCGTCGCCGGTGCGGTGCTGCTCGGTGCCACGGTGCTCTACGACGTCGTCCTGGCGCCCCCGGCCGACGACATGCCGCTCTGGCAGATCCTGGTCGCGGGCATCGTCGGCATCGCCCTGCTCGTGGTCATCGGCATCGCGATCGGGCAGCGCCGGGCGCTCCTGCTGTCGCTGCGCGAGCGCGCCGCCCTGCTCGAACGCGACCAGCAGCTGCGCGAGGACCGTGCCCGCGAGCAGGAGCGCGCCCACATCGCCCGCGAGATGCACGACGTCCTGGGCCACCGGCTGTCCCTGGTCGCGCTGCACGCCGGAGCCCTCGAGTACCGCGGCCCGGGGCTCACCCCCGACGAGACCGCCGCCGCGGCCGGGGTCGTGCGGGCCGAGGCGCACTCCGCGTTGACCGACCTGCGCGACGTCCTCGGGGTGTTGCGCGACCCCGCGGCGACCGGCGGCGACGAGGTCACCGGCACCGCGCCTCCGCAGCCGACGCTCGTCGACCTGCCCGCCCTGCTCGACCAGGCGCGTGCCGGCGGCGCGACCGTCCGGGCACGCGTCGACGCCGACGGCGCGGCGGTGCCGACGGCAGTCGGCCGGCACGCCTACCGGATCGTGCAGGAGTCGCTGACGAACGCCCGCAGGCACGCCCCCGGACAACCCGTCGACGTGGTGGTCGAGACCGTCCCCGGTCCCGGGGTCCGGGTGGTGGTGTCGAACACGCTGACCGACGGACCTGCGCCGGCGGACGCGTCCGGGAAGACCGCCGGGCACGGCCTGCGCGGGCTCGCCGAGCGCGCCCGGCTCGTCGGCGGGAGCTTCCGCGCCGGCAGCGACGACGGACGCGTGCACGTGGTCGAGGCGGTGCTGCCGTGGACCCCGTGACCGCTCCCGTCCGCGTCGTCCTGGTCGACGACGACCAGCTCGTGCGCGTCGGGCTCCGCATGCTGCTCAGCGGCGACGACGGCCTGGTGGTCGTGGGCGAGGCGGGCGACGGGCTCGAGGCCGAGGCCGTCATCGCGTCGACCGCGCCCGACGTCGTGCTCATGGACATCCGGATGCCCCGGTGCGACGGACTCGTCGCCACCGAACGCGAACTGCGCCGACGACCCGACCTGGCCGTCCTGGTGCTGACCACCTTCGAGGGCGACGACCTCGTGCTCGGGGCACTGCAGGCCGGCGCCCGTGGGTTCCTGCTCAAGGACACCCCGCCGCACGAACTCGTGCAGGCCGTGCGGACCGTGGCGGCCGGGCGCTCGATCCTGTCCCCGTCCGTGCTCGACCGGGTCATCGCGTTCGCGGCCGGACCCCGCTCGGGCCAGGCGGCCGGTGGCCCGGGCGGCGCACCGGCCGGGTCATCGGCCGGGTCATCGGCCGGTGCCGCTTCGGACGACACCGAGGCGCGCCGGCTGCTCGCCCTGCTGACCGAGCGGGAGCGGGAGGTCGCACTCGCCGTGGCGAACGGGGCGTCCAACGCGCAGATCGCCGCCGACCTGTACGTGGGCCTGGCCACCGTGAAGACGCACGTCGGGCACGTGTACGAGAAGTTCGGCGTCGAGAACCGGGTACAGCTGGCGCTCGTGGTGCACGCGGCCCGGCGGGGAGAGCCGAGCGCGTGACCGGGCGACCGAGGCGCCGGGGCACCGGGTCGCCGGGTCGCCGGGTCGCCGGGTCGCCGGGTCGCCGGGTCGCCGGGTGACCGTCGGCTGAACGGTCGGCGGTGCCCCCTCGGCAGGATGGACCGATGGCCGAGACGCACGTGAAGACGTTCACCACCGCGGACGAAGCGGCAGCCGAAGCCGCCGGGCTCGCCTGGCTCGCCGAGGCCGAGGACACCGGAGGCACCCGCATCGCCCGCGTGCTCGGGCGCCCGACCCCGACCGTGCTCGACCTCGAGCTGATCTCCGACGGCTCGCCCACCGCCGCCCAGGCGGAGCGGTTCGGCCGCTCCCTCGCGCACACGCACGCCGCCGGTGCCGACCACTGGGGTGCGCCGCCAGCCGGCTGGACCCGCGGTGCGGCGCTGCGGATGGGCCGCTCGCGGACGCCGTTCGTCGCGGCCGATCGGGCACCGGCGACCTGGGGCGAGTTCTTCGCCGAGTACCGCATCCGCGACTTCGTCCGCCGCATCGTCGACGCCGGCGGGTTCGACCACGCCGAGGCCGCCGTGTTCGAGCGGGTCGCCTCGCGCGTGCAGGACGGCACGCTCGGGTCGCCCCAGCCCGCGCTCGTCGGGGACCGACCCGCACGCCTGCACGGCGACCTGTGGGCCGGCAACGTCCTCTGGCCGACGGACTCGTCCGAACCCACCGGCGCCGTGCTCATCGACCCCATCGCGCACGGCGGGCACGCGGAGACCGACCTGGCACTGCTCGGGCTGTTCGGGCTGCCCCGGCTCGAGACGGTGCTCGCCGCCTACGACCGGGAGTCACGGCTGGCTGACGGCTGGCAGGAGCGCGTCGACCTCCACCAGCTCGCGCCGCTGCTGCTGCACGTGTTCCTGTTCGGCGGCTCGTACGCCGGGGCCGCACTCCGGGCAGCGCAGCGGTACGCCTGACCCCTCGCACCGTGCGAGGGGCGCCGCACGAACGGTGCGAGGTTCCACACTCCGTGCGACCCCGCGTGCCTCGCACCGAGTGCGGAACCTCGCACCACAGCAGACCGCCCTCTCGCACCGTGCGAGGGGGCGCACCGTGCGTCCTTAGCCCGCACATAGCCGGCGCAGTGCGGCAGTCGGGGAACGCCCCGGATGCTCATCGACATGACCACGTACCCGATACCCGTGACCGACCGACGCGACCCCGCGCGCAGAGCCGCGCGGGATCGGCGCCGCCCGCCCTTCGCCCGGCTGTTCCTCGGCGAGCGCGAGGACGCCCGCTGGCTCCGGCCGGCGTTCTGGGCGCTCCTGGCCGTGACCGCCGTGGTGTACCTGTGGGACCTCAGCGTCTCCGGGTACGCCAACAGCTTCTACGCCGCCGCCGTACAGGCCGGCACGAAGTCGTGGGAGGCGTTCTTCTTCGGCTCCCTCGACTCGTCGAACTTCATCACGGTCGACAAACCGCCGGCCTCGCTGTGGGTGATGGTGCTGTCGGCCCGGCTGTTCGGGTTCTCGAGCACCAGCCTGCTGCTCCCCCAGGCGCTGATGGCCGTCGGTTCCGTCGCCCTGGTCTGGGGCACGGTCCGCCGCACCCTGGCCCGACTCGGCGCCACCACCGCGAACGTCGGCGCGCTGCTCGCGGGCTTCGTCGTGGCAGCGACCCCGGCGGCGGCGCTGATGTTCCGCTTCGACAACCCGGACGCCCTGCTCGTCCTGCTGATGACCGCCGGGGCGTACTGCACGGTGCGGGCGCTGCCGAGGGGCAGCTGGAAGTGGATCGCGCTCGCCGGGGTCGCCCTCGGGTTCGCGTTCCTGACGAAGATGCTGCAGGGCCTGCTCGTCCTGCCCGCCTTCGGTCTCGTCTACCTGTTCGCCGCCCGCACCGGATGGGGCCGGCGCGTGGTCGGCCTGCTCGTCGCCGCCGTCTCCCTCGTGGTGGCCGCGGGCTGGTGGGTCGTCGCCGTGTGGCTCTGGCCCGCCGAGTCCCGACCGTACATCGGCGGTTCGACGAACAACACCGTCCTCGACCTGGTGTTCGGCTACAACGGCCTCGGCCGGATCTTCGGCGGCTCGGGCAACGGCGGCGGAGGCGGCGGCACGACCGGCGGCACCGCCGGAGGCTCGTTCGGCGGCTCGACGGGCCTGAACCGCCTGTTCTCGTCCGAGATGGGGCTCGAGATCTCGTGGCTCCTGCCCGCGGCGCTCATCGCCCTGGTTGTCGGGCTGGTCGTCGTCGGCCGTCGGCACCTGGCCGATCCCGCACGCGCCGGGCTGGTCCTGTGGGGCGGCTGGCTCCTGGTCACCGGACTCGTGTTCTCGTACATGTCGGGCACGATCCACCCGTACTACACGGTCGCCCTCGCCCCGGCGATCGCCGGGCTGGTCGGCACCGGCGGCGCCCTGCTCTGGCACGCACGAGCCCGCTTCGTCGGACGCCTCGGCCTCGCTGCGATGATCGGTGTCACCGGGTTCTGGGGCTGGTGCCTGCTCAACGAGAACCCGACCTGGCTGCCGTGGCTGCGCTGGGTGATGCTCGCCGGCGGGCTGCTGTCCGCGGCACTGATCGTCATCGGCAGCGTGCCGTCGCTGCGCCGACTCGTCACGGTCGGCGTCCTCGCCGGCACCCTGTTCGGCCTGTCCGGCACCACCGCCTACGCCCTCGCCACGACGACCGTCGCGCACTCCGGTTCGATCCCGAGCGTCGGTCCGGCGGGCAGCAGCTCCGGTGGGATGGGCGGCGGCACCGGTGGCTTCCCGGGAGGCACGGGCGGACCGGGTGGGTCGACCTCCGGCTCCGACGACGGCGGCTCCGACAGCACGTCGGACTCCCAGCAGGGTCCCGGCGGGACCCCGCCGGAGGGCGCCTCCGGCGAGGCGCCGGAGATGCCGGACGGCACGTCCGGCACGGCACCGGGCAGTGGGCAGGACGGCACGGACGACGCGACCTCCGAGGGTGGGTCGGGGACGAGCCTCCAGGCCGGGGGTGGTGGCGAGGGTGCGTCGACCTCGTCCGCCCTGCAGGAGCTGCTCGAGGCATCCGACGCGAAGTGGGCGGCCGCGGTCAACGGATCGCAGTCGGCCGCGCAGCTCGAACTCGACACCGACACCGCCGTGATGGCGATCGGCGGCTGGTCGAGCGACCCGGCACCGACGCTCGCACAGTTCAAGGCGTACGTCGCTGACGGCGACATCGGGTACTACGTGTCGTCCGGCTCCGGCGGCGGCATGGGCGGCGGCTCGTCGACCGCGTCGGCGATCCAGGAGTGGGTCGCAGCGAACTACGAGTCGACGACCGTCGGCGGCCAGACCGTCTACGACCTGAGCAGCACGGAGTGACCGGCGACGAGGGCGCGGTGGATAGGCTCCGGGACATGCCCGGCACCCCGCTGCAGCGCACCGACGGCTCCAGCGTCCGCGCCCTCGTCGTCGACGACGAGCACGCCCTGGCCGAGGCCGTCGCCCTGGCGTTCGAGGGCGACGGCTGGGCCGTGCGGTCCGTGCACCGCGGGCGCGACGTGCTGTTCGCGGCCCGGGAGTTCCAGCCCGACGTCATCGTGCTCGACGTGATGCTGCCGGACATCGACGGGTTCGAGGTACTCGAACGACTCCGCGACGCACGCGACGGCGTCCGGGTGCTGTTCCTCACCGCACGCGACGCGCCCGAGGACCGGCTCGCCGGGCTGACCGGCGGCGGCGACGACTACCTGACCAAGCCCTTCGGCATCGAGGAGCTGCTCGTCCGTGCCCGGATCCTGGCGCGCACCTCGGCCCGGGTCGCCGCGGCCGGGGCGAGCGCCGAGGTCGTGGTCGGGGACCTCCGGCTCGACGAGGACGCCCGCTCGGTCAGCCGTGCCGGGGACCCGATCGAGCTCACGCCGACCGAGTACGAGCTGCTGCGGCACCTGGCCCGGAACGCCAACCGGGTGCTGTCCCGCGAGCAGCTGCTGGCGAGCGTCTGGGGCATGGACTTCGGCACGTCGTCGAACCTGGTGGACATGTACGTGTCGTACCTGCGGAAGAAGCTCGACGCCGGACGGGAGCCGATGCTGCAGACCGTCCGTGGGGCGGGGTACGTGCTCCGGCCGGCGACGTGAGCCGGCCCCGGCGCACCGGGCGTGTGCCGTCGTTGCGCTGGCGGATCGTGGCGGCCGTGGCCCTGCTGCTCGTGGCGACGAACGTCGTCGTGGGGGCGGTGACCGTCGTCGCGTTCCGGGGGTACCTGGTCGACCGGCTCGACGCGGAGCTGTCGACGGCGGCGATGCGGACCGTCGGCGGACGGGACGGGGCGGAGCCGCCGCCGGGGGCTTCCGGGCCGCCGCCGGGGTCGTCGTCGTCGTCCTCGTCCTCGTCCTCGTCCTCGTCGGACGATCTGCCGGATCCCGACAACGCCTTCATCGGTGCGCCGGGGCAGTCGGCGGGCACGGTCATCGCCATCGTCCGCGACGGCGACGTGGTGCTCGGGGGCTACACCGACGGGGACGGTGACCAGCGCCGCCTGACCGCGGCGCAGCAGCGGACGCTCGCGGCGGTCCAGACGGGCGGCGATCCCGTGACGATCGAACTCGGCACCCTCGGCGACTACCGGGTGCAGGCGGTCGGCGACGACGGCGACGTGTTCGTCACCGCGCTCCCCCTCGGTGACCTCGACGCCGCGATCGCCCGACTGCTGCTCGTCATCGGGGTCGTCACGGTGCTCGGGCTCGCCGTCGCCGCGTGGGCCCTCACCGTGCTCGTCCGTCGATCACTCCGTCCGCTCGAACGCGTCGCCGCGGTGGCGTCCGGCGTGACCGCGCTCGACCTGGAACGCGGCGACCCGGACATCCCCGTCCGCGTCTCCGACTCCGACCTGCGCGCGAACCGCGAGGTCGCGCAGGTCGGTGGCGCGCTGAACCGGCTGCTGGGCCACGTCGCCCGGGCACTCACCGTCCGTCGTGACGCCGAGGCCGGCATGCGGACGTTCGTCGCCGACGCCTCCCACGAGCTGCGGACCCCGATCGCCACCGTCCGGGCGTACGCAGAGCTGTCGGAGCGGACCTCGGACCTGGACGCCGTGCACCGCAACGTCGAACGGATCGGACGTGAGGCCGTCCGGATGGGCGACCTCGTCGACGAGCTGCTGCTGCTCGCACGGCTCGACGCCTCGGCCCTGGCGTCGGGAGCGCCGGCGTCGCAGGTCGTCCGCGAACCGGTCGACCTGACGTCGCTCGTCGTCGACGCCACGATGGACGCCCGCGCGACGGCGCCGGACCACCGATGGACGCTGCAGGTCGTGGACGACCAGCCGGTGCTCGTGGCCGGGGACGAGGTGCAGCTCCGACGGGTGGTCACGAACCTGTTGACCAACGCCCGGACGCACACGCCGCCGGGGACTGCCGTCGTGGTGTCGTTGCAGTCGGTACCCGGGTCGGGGCCTGCGCCTGCGTCTGACGGTGCGGTCGTCCGCTTCGTCGTGGCGAACGACGGGCCGCCGATCCCCGCCGAGTCCCTGCCGACGCTGTTCGACCGGTTCACCCGGGGCGAGGCCTCGCGCTCACGGGAGCACGGCACGAGCGGCCTCGGGCTCGCGATCGTGCGGGCCGTGGTCGTGGCGCACGGCGGCAGCGTGCGGGTCGCGTCCGAGCCGGCGCGGACCGCGTTCACCGTGGACCTGCCGGCCTCGGGCGCTTCGTGAGCAGAAGACGTCGGGTGCCGCGACCGCACCCGACATCTCCTGCTCACCGAGTGCCGTCCGGGTCGCATACTGGTCGGAGAACGCCGGACGAGGAGGCCCCGTGACGAACGCGTACGACAAGCTCCCGGGCCGCCCGGACCCCGCCGACCTGGTGGTCGAGGTCCCGGCGTTCGAGGACGACCGCCCCCAGCCCGAGCCCGCACCGCCCGCCGCGGCGCCGGAGCTCGTGGCCGCGACCGAGTTCGCGCGGTCCTCGCACGCACCGCCCACGATCCGCCGGACGCAGATGCGGGCGGGCGCCTGGATCGCGGGCGTTCCGATCGCGGCGCTCGTGGTCGTCGCGATCGTGCAGATCCTGCTGCCCCGCTGACCGAGAGCCCTGCTGGGCGGGCCGCTCGGACGTGTTCTCACGCGCTCAGCGACACCTCACGCACAGCCGACCGCGTGAGGTGTCGCTGAGCACGAAATCCGGGCGTCGTCCGGATCGTCAGACGATCGACCAACGTCGAGTCCCATCGCGTGCATCCGCGTCGGAGCGCACGCAGGCTGGGTCCTGTCCGAGCAAGACGACCCGAACGGGTCACCACTGCAGAGATGGGAAACACGATCATGAACTCGTTCAAGCGCAAGTCCGTGAAGCTCTTCGCCGGCACCGCCCTCGGTGGCGCCGTCATCGCCGGGGCGTTCGTCGCAGCCCCGGCGCAGGCTGCCGAGCCCGCGCCGCCCAGCACCTCGTCGTCCGTCGGCGGCAGCGTCAACGTCAACCTCGACCCGGTCGCGATCGTCAACGCGATCAAGGACGCGGTCAACGACCAGAGCGACCGCGGCGGTGCCGTCCAGGCGGCGCTCGACGTCGGGTACTGGAACGCCGGCAACCCCGACCGCCTCACCGTCGCGGTGGTCAACAAGAATCAGGACATCACCGTCGAGGGCGACGTCGCGGACGCCCAGTCGATCGACATCAAGGGTGGCAACTACGTCATCTACTGGTTCAAGGGCCCCGGCAAGGTCACCAACAACGGTGACGGCGGCTGGCTGAACTGGGGTGTGTTCGGCAACATCGAGCGCATCGACAACGTGATCCACGTCAACGGCGGCTGACTCCAGGTCCGCACGACAGCGCCCCCTGGGACCTCGGTCTCAGGGGGCGTCGCCGTGCGTCCGCGCCGCTTCGATCGCCGAGGGTCGGTTGCGTGCAGCCAGACGGAGGTCCCGCCGAGTCCGGATCCAGCCCCGGACGAAGGCGACCGACACCAGCGCCGTCCGGTTCGGCGCGTTCCAGGACTTCATCAGCCGGCCGAGGTGCCAGGCGACGGCCTGCCGGCTGTAGGCGGTCTCCTTGGCGATGGCGTCGTTCGACAGCCCACGGGCGGCGAGCGCCAGCATCCGCTCCTCGGTCTCGTCCAGTCCGGGCGCCGATGCCACCAGGTCGATGTCGTCGGTGCCGAGCGCTGTCGTCGCGTCCTCCGACGCCCCTCCGCGGTGCTGCGCCCAGGCCTCCGCCCAGCACGAGCCGAGTTCGTGCGCCACGAGTGATGCCCGGCTCATCGCGAGCATCGTCCTGCCGGCGTGGTCGATCGTCGTCGCGTGCTCGCGGGTGGCCGTGTGCATGACGAGGGCGAAGACACGGATCGCGGGCAGGGCGCCGCGGAGCACGACAGAGACGTCGACCTGCGGGTCGTCGGCGCTGGCGGCTGCGACCTCGCGGAGTCGGACCAGGCACTCCGGGTCGAGCGGCTCCCCACGCTCGACCGCGCGCAGTGCCGCGGGGAGCACGAGCGGGACGATCTGCTCGTACCGACGCCGGAGCCAGTCGTGCCCGTCGGGTCGGATGCCGTGCAGCGGCGGCGCGAGCAGCAGCTCCGAGAACTCCGAGCACCGCTCGTCGAGCGCCAGCCCCAGCCGCTCCCCGGGGAGCAGCACGGCCGTCCGTCGTGCGTCGTCGCGCTCGGTCGTCATCGTGCGTCGAACGTATCCGGACAACAGGTGTCGTGTCCGCGGCGTTCACGTGGTGTTCGTTCTTACCCGGGCCACAGCGCCCTGCCTCGGCCCCCGTAGCCCCGCTGCCGAGCATGAGCGGCATGACGGAGACGAACCAGCCCCTCGACATCGACATCGTCGTCCCCTGCTACGACGAGCAGGACACGCTCGCCGCCCACGTGCGACGGCTCCACACGTTCTGCCGGACGTCGTTGCACCACTCCTGGCGGATCACGATCGCGGACAACGCCTCGACCGACGACACCGCCCGGATCGCCGACGACCTCGCCGCGATGCTCCCCGGCGTGCACGCGGTGCACCTGCCCGAGAAGGGCCGGGGCCGCGCGCTCAAGGAGGTCTGGGCGGCATCGCCGGCGGCCGTGCTCGTCTACCTGGACGAGGACCTGTCCACCGACCTCGCCGCGCTCGAACCCCTCGTGGCACCCCTGCTGTCGGGGCACTCGGACCTGGCGATCGGCACCCGGCTCGCCGGTTCGTCGCGCGTGGTGCGCGGCAGCAAGCGGGAGTTCATCTCGCGCTCGTACAACCTGCTGCTCCGGACGACGATGGGGGTGTCGTTCTCGGACGCGCAGTGCGGGTTCAAGGCGGTCACGAAGGCCGCCGCCGACCACCTGCTGCCGCTGTGCGAGGACGACGCCTGGTTCTTCGACACCGAGCTGCTCGTGCTGGCCGAGCACGCGGGACTCCGCATCCACGAGGTCCCCGTGGACTGGGTCGACGACGTCAACTCCTCGGTGCACATCGCGTCGACCGCGACCGAGGACCTGAAGGGCATGTGGCGGGTGTCGAGGAACATCGCCACCGGGCGGGTGCCGATCAGCACGGTCTACGCGGCGATCGGTCGGCAGCCGTTCACCCCACCGAGCGTGGGGTTCCTGGGGCAGGTTCTGCGGTTCGGAGCGATCGGGGTGCTCTCGACCCTGGCGTTCGCCGCCCAGTACGCCCTGTTCCGGCCGGCGATCGGCGCCCAGACCGCGGACTTCCTCGCGCTGTTGGTCACGGCGATCGGCAACACCGCACTGAACCGGCGGTTCACGTTCGGGGTGCGGGGCCGTGCGGGAGCGGGTCGGCACCACGTGCAGGGCCTGGTCGTGTTCGGCATCGCCTGGGCCATCACGTCGGGGTCGCTCGTGGTGTTGCACGCGTCGGTGCCGGGAGCCTCGCACGGTGCGGAGATCGCGGTGCTGACGGCCGCGAACCTGTTCGCGACGTGCGTGCGCTTCGTGCTCTTCAAGGCGTGGGTGTTCCGCACCGGCCGCCGTCACCCGGAGCTCGTCCGTGCCGGGACGACCCCCGCCGCCGACGCGAGCACGGCGGTCACGGAGCCGATCGCGGTGAGCGACCGAACCGGCGAGCGAGCAGCCTGACACCGTGCCGGGTCACCCACCCGGTGCGGGGTTGCACGGCGCCCGCGGCACGCCGCACCGTGCGGCGTCGGCCATCCCGTGCGAGGTTGCACGCTCCGTGCAGCGCTACGAACTCGCACCGAGCGTGCAACCTCGCACCAGCCGAACAGACCCGCACCGTGCGACACCGTCACACCCCACGCCACCCGTGTTGCACGGTCGGTATACCAAGCCGTAGCATCGCCCTACCGCACCACCACCCCACAGGGCCCGACTGCCACCATCGGTCTGCCCGCGGCGAGCGCTCCATCGATGCAGCCCGCGCCGTCCGCTGCCGGCAACGCCCCACTGGACCCGCACGTGAACCCCACCTCTTTCGGTCTCTACGACCCTGCCCGCGAATCGAGCGATTGCGGCGTCGGTTTCATCACCCGTCTCGACGGGACGCCGAGCCACGACGTCATCCGCAAGGGCGACGAAGCGCTGTGCTCCATCCCGCACCGCGGCGGCAAGTCCGCCGAGGGTGTCGGTGACGGCGCGGGCGTCAGCATCGACCTGTCGGTGGAGTTCTTCAGCGCCATCACCGGCGAGCAGCTGCGCGCCGGGCACTTCGGCGTCGCGAACTGCTTCGTGCCGAGCAGCGACGGAGCGGACGGCACCGACGAGCGCGCCCGCGCCGAGCAGACCGTCACGGACGCGATCACGGCCGAGGGCTTCGAGCTGCTGCTGGTCCGTGACGTCCCGGTGGACCACTCCGTCGCGCGCCCCGAGGCCGAGCAGTACCAGCTGCCGATCGTGCAGTGGGTCTTCCGTGCACCGTCCGACTGGGACCGCACCGAGGTCGACGCCGCCGCGAACCGCGCCCTGCTCGCCATCGAGGCGGTCTCCTACGCCCAGGCCGCCGCCGAGCGCGCCGAGCACGCCGCCCTGTACCCGCTGTCGCTCAGCGCCCGGACCCAGATCCTGAAGGGCCGGCTGAACTCCGGCGAGGTGATCGGGTACTTCACCGACCTGCGCGACCCCCGGCACTCGGTGCGGACGCTGTACTTCCACACCCGGTTCTCGACGAACACCGAGCCGCACCCGACGATGGCGCAGCCGTTCCGCCTGATGGCGCACAACGGTGAGCTGAACACCGACCGCAAGAACCGGCTGTCGGACGAGGCGCTCGCGCGGGCCCGCACCCGGAGCATCGTCCGCCCGCCCGGGCAGTCGGACTCGAGCCGGCTCGACCAGACCCTGCAGAGCCGCGTGTTCGACGACGGGCTCGAGATCGTCGAGGCCGTGGTCTCGCTCATGCCGCCGGCGTGGGAGAACGACCGCACCCTGACCCCGGACGTCCGGGACATGCTCGAGTACTTCTCGCTGTACGAGGAGAAGAACGACGGCCCCGCCGCCGTGATCTTCAGCGACGGCGACGTCGTCGGCGCCCGCCTGGACCGCCTGGGGCTGCGCCCGCTGCGCACCGTCGAGACGGCCGAGTACCTGATGGTGTCGTCCGAGGCCGGCCAGGTCGAGTTCGACGCCGACGAGGTCGTGCACCGCGGCCGCATCGAGGCCGGCGGCATGCTCGTCGTCGACCACCGCACCGGCACCCGCATGCGCACGGGCAAGGTGCTGCACATGCTCGCGGCCCGCCGTGACTACGGCTCCCTGCTCGACGCCGCCCGCGTGAACCTGGACGACGTGCCCGCTCCGGACTACGAGCGCACGACGTCCACCCTGGGCTACGACGGCGACCTGTCGCTCGCGGGCCGGTACGTGGCGTACTCGCTGAACCAGGAGAGCTTCCGGTTCATGCTCGACCCGATGCTGCAGAACGGGTCGGAGCGCATCTCGGCGATGGGCTACGGCAACGCGATCAACGCCCTGAGCGACACCGAGGGCGGCATGGCGAAGTACTTCTCGCAGCGCTTCGCCCAGGTGACGAACCCGCCGCTCGACTCGATCCGCGAGGCCGACGGCATGTCGATGCGCGTGGCACTCGGCGCGAAGCCGGACGGCACGGGCACCACGGGCCGTCAGCTCGTCGTGCAGTCCCCGATCCTGGGGCACCTCGACATGGTGCGCCTGCGCGAGCAGGACATCGTGCCGCTCGAGCGCTTCGACATGCTCTACGTGCCGGTGCCCGCCGACGAGCAGGCCAACGCCGACGCGATGCGCGGCGCGCTGGACGCGCTGTGCGACGCGATCGAGGCGTTCGCGGCGCGCGGTGGCGGGATCGCGGTCGTGACCGACCGCGAGGTGTCGTCGACCCATGCGCCCCTCCCCGTGATCCTGGCCGTTGCCGCCGTCAACCAGCGGCTCATCGAGACCGGTCTGCGCCTGCGGGTGTCCGTCGTCGCGGAGAGCGGTCAGCTGCCATCGTCACACCACGTCGCGACCGCGCTGGGCTTCGGCGCCGCCGCTGTGTACAGCTTGAGCGCGCGACTGCGTGCGGAGGAGAAGTACCCCGCCGCACCCGCACCAGCCGGTGAGCTGACCGCGACCGACCTGGCGCTCAAGCAGTTCCGCAAGGCCGCCGAGAAGGCCCTGGCGAAGACCATGGGCCGCGTCGGCCTGTGCACTGCCGAGAGCTACATCGGTGGCGAGTTCTTCGAGCCGAACTACCTCGACACCGGCGACGACGTGCTCGCGCGGATCTTCCCGCACATGCAGGCTCCGGTCGGCGGCGTCGGCTTCGCGCGCATCGCCCAGGCGGCGACGGACTGGCACGAGCGTGCCCGCTCGGTGGCGTCCGAGGGCCAGGTCCCGCTGCTCGGCCTGTTCAAGGAACGCTCCGACGGCGCCGGCCACTCGTTCGGCGTCGCGAGCGTCCGCGGGTTCGGCGGCATGACCGAGGAGCGCCCGGCCTTCGAACGCTCCGGCGACTCGGACGCGCTGCGCCTGCTCACGCTCGGCCAGCTCGACGACTCGTTCGGCATCACCGACGCCGCGTACCGGAACACCGGGTACGACCGGCTGAGCGACGCCGAGATCGACGCGCACCGCATCACGCCGGGCTACGTCACGTTCCTGCAGACGACCCACGACGAGCGGTCCCGCCGCCCCGCCGCGCTCCGCGACGTGCTCGCGCTGCCCGCGGACGTCACCGGCATCGACACGGCCGAGGACTTCGCCCGCGAGCTCGGCCGCTTCTCGACGAGCGGCAACGCCAGCGTCACCGTGCGCGGGCTCTCCGGCTCGCGTCCGTCGGACGACCAGGACCTGCCGGGAGGCACGGAACGGTTCCGCCTGGAGCTCACGTCGACGGGGACCACGGGTGCACTGCGCCACGCGTCCCTGGCAGACGGCCTCGCGCTGCTCCACCCGGGGCAGATCGACGTCGACGCCGTCGACGACAGCGGGGTGACGCTCCGCGCCACCGGTGCGGCCGTCGCCCTGCTCGCACTGCTGCAGAGCGCCCCGGCGAGCGTCGAGCTCGCCGAGGTGCAGCCGGCCCACGAGATCACCCGGACCCTGGCGTCCGGTGCGATGAGCCACGGCGCGCTCGTCGCCACCGCCCACGAGGCCGTCGCACACGGCACGAACATGGTCGGCGGCATGTCGAACAGCGGTGAGGGCGGCGAGCACCACTCCCGCTACGGCACCATCCGCGGCTCCCGCATCAAGCAGTTCGCCTCGGGCCGGTTCGGCATCTGGGCCGGCTACCTCGCCGACCCCATGCTCGAGGAGCTCGAGATCAAGATCGGCCAGGGGGCGAAGCCCGGCGAGGGTGGCCAGCTGCCCGCACCCAAGGTCACGGTGGACATCGCCGCGGCCCGTGGTGGCACGCCCGGCGTCGAGCTGATCTCGCCGCCGCCGCACCACGACACGTACTCGATCGAGGACCTCGCGCAGCTCATCCACGACTGCAAGGCCGCCCGCGTCCGGGTGATCGTGAAGCTCGTCTCGTCCGAGGGCATCGGCACCATCGCGGTCGGCGTCGCGAAGGCCGGCGCGGACGTGATCAACGTCGCGGGCAACACCGGCGGCACCGGCGCCGCGGCCGTCACCAGCCTGAAGTACGCCGGCCGTTCCGCGGAGATCGGCGTCGCCGAGGTGCACCAGGCCCTGGTCGCGAACGGCCTGCGCCAGAAGGTCACGCTCCGCTGCTCGGGTGCGCACCAGACCGGCAGCGACGTCGTCACGAGCGCCCTGCTCGGCGGCGACAGCTTCGAGTTCGGCACGACCGCGCTCATGATGCTCGGCTGCGTGATGGCGAAGAACTGCAACGTGAAGTGCCCGGCGGGCCTGACCACGAACGCCGAGGCGTTCGAGGGCGACCCCCGCGCGCTCGCGCAGTACCTGCTCAACATCGCCCACGACGTGCGGCAGATCCTGGCCCGTCTCGGCCTGCGCTCCCTGCGCGAGGCCCGCGGCCGGACCGACCTGCTGCAGCTCCTGGACCACCCGGCGAGCGTCGGCCGGCTCGACGCCCGTGCCCTGCTCGCCCAGGTGCCGGAGAAGGTCGTCGCGGACCCTGAGTACCTGGAGAAGGACTTCCACACCGACGACGCCCTGCTCGAGCGCGTCCGCACCGCCCTCGTCGACCACGCGCAGGAGCACGTGCTCGTGCACGGCGTGCTGCTCGGCAACGCCGACAAGTCGGTCGGTGGCCAGCTCGGCATCGACCTCGAGCGCCTGCTCAACCACGAGCTCCGCGCCGCGGACGTGCAGGGCCTGCCCGCCGTGACGACGGACGACCGCGGTCGCCGCCGGCTGGTGGACGGCGCGGTCACGATCCGCACGCAGGGCTCGGCCGGGCAGTCCTACGGCGTCTTCAACAACGACGGCGTCGTGCTCGAGCACACCGGCACCGCGAACGACGGCGTCGGCAAGAGCCAGAGCGGCGGACGGATCATCGTCCGCGCCCCCGGTGGCGGCAGCGCCGCACAGGGCGGCAACGTGCTGGTCGGCAACTTCGCGCTGTTCGGGGCCACCGGTGGGCGCACCTTCGTCGAGGGCGAGGCCGGCGACCGGTTCGCCGTCCGCAACTCCGGCGCGACCGCCGTCGTCGAGGGCCTCGGCGACTTCGGCTGCGAGTACATGACCGGCGGCGCCGTGTTCAACCTCGGCGCGTTCGGCAAGGGCCTCGGCAACGGCATGTCCGGCGGGTTCCTGTACCAGTACGACCCCTCCGGCCAGGTCGCCGAGCGTGCCAGCACGGACTCGCTGCTGGTGTTCCCGGTCACCGACACCGAGCGCGGTGCGTTCCACGAGGCCGCCGCCCGCCTGCTGCTCGAGTGGCACCTCGAGGCGACCGGTTCGGCACTGGCCGAGCGGCTGCTCGCCGAGTGGGACACCGCCCGCGCACACGTGTACGTCGGCATGCCCCGTGCCCTGCTGCTCACGCAGGACGCCGGCGAGATCCTCGCGGCGGCGACCCGGCCCGAGCTCCTCGACGAGCTCGCGACCTCGATCGCCACCGACAAGCTCCGCGCGTTCAAGCTGGACTACCGCGACCAGCGCACGGTGCTCGACGGCCGTGCCCCGGCGCTCGGCGACCAGGGCGAGGACATGTTCTCGCTGCTGTCGTCGTACACGGTGCTCGGAGTCGCCCAGGACGTCGCCCTCGAGCGCGTCCCGGGTGCGCTCGGCACCGCCGACCCGCGGGTGGCCGAGGCCGTCAAGAACCTCGTGCTCACCGAGGACTTCTCCGTCAAGCAGCGCGTCGTGAAGTACCTGCGCGGCACGCTCGACCGGTTCGCCGACGACCAGCTCGCGACCCTCATCGCGATCAAGCGGCTCGACGACTACAAGCGCGCGCTCACGCAGCGGAACAACCGCAGCATGGACGCGCCGGGTACCACGGGGTGGATCATGCACCAGAACGCCAAGAACGACGGCCGCGTCCGCGAGGCCCGCTTCGACGAGCTGCTCGCCACCGCGGCGCTCGAGGACATCGCCCGCCGGGCACCGCAGGCGCCGACCGAGGCGGTGACCGCGTGAGCCTGCTCCCCCCGACCGGGTCGCTGATCCCCGTCGACGCACCGTTCTCGGCCGCCCAGGAGTCCTGGCTCGCCGGGTTCATCGCGGGCATCGCCGCCGCCGGCAAGAAGGTCGCGGCCAGCGCGCCCACGACGACGATCGACGTGCTCTTCGGCACCCAGACCGGCAACGCCGAGTTCCTGGCCGACGAGCTCGTCGCCGGCGCGAAGGCCCGCGGACTCGGCGGTCGTGCCAGTGCGCTCGACGCCGTCACCCCCGAGCAGCTCGCCGAGATGTCGCACGTGCTCGTCGTCACCTCGACCTACGGCGAGGGCGAGATGCCCGACAACGCCGGGCTGTTCTGGGACACGATCCAGGCGAGCACCGTGCCACGGCTCGAGGGGCTGCAGTACGCCGTCCTGGGCCTCGGCGACACGAGCTACGACGAGTTCTGCCAGGCCGGCAAGCTCCTCGACACCCGGTTCGAGCAGCTCGGCGCGACCCGCATCCACGACCGCGTCGACTGCGACGTCGACTTCGAGGACCCGGCCGCACTGTGGACCGCGGCGGTGCTCGACCGCCTCGCCGCCGAGGCCGGCGCGACGGCTGCACCCGGCGCGACCACGGGCGGTGGTGCCGGCGACGGTGCAGCCGCGACCGGCGGGGCGGGCGCGAGCCGTGCCTCCCGGCCGGGGTCGCAGTGGAACAAGCGCAACCCGTACCCGTCGCGCCTGGTCGAGAACCGGCTGCTCTCCTCGCCGCGCAGTGCGAAGGAGATCCGGCACTACGAGTTCGACCTCGGCGACTCGGGCATCGAGTACGCGGCCGGCGACGCCCTGGCGGTCGTGCCCGTGAACGACGAGGTCTTCGTGGCGGACCTGCTCGAGCAGGTCGGCGCGAACGGCGGCGAGGCGTTCGACGGCCGGCCGATCACCGAGGTCCTGCGGACCGACCGTGAGATCCGGACGCCCTCGAAGGACCTCATCGCCGACCTGGTGCAGCGCGCGCCGTCGAGCGAGCTCGCGGCCGTCGTGGCGCACGGCGACAAGCACGAGCTGGACCGCTGGCTCTGGGGACGCGACGTCCTCGACCTGCTCCGCGACGCCGGCCCGGCCGCCCCGGGACTCGACGAGCTGCTGCCGAACCTGCGGCCGCTGCAGGCGCGCCAGTACTCGATCTCGTCGAGCCCGCTGGCCCACCCGGACCGCATCCACCTGACCATCGCGTCGGTGCGCTACGGCGACCCGCACCGGATGTACGCCGGCGTCGCGTCGACGTTCCTGGCCGACCGGGTCGACCCGGACGGCACCGTCGACGTCTACCTGCAGCCGAACGCGTCGTTCGGGGTGCCGGCGGACGAGTCGGCCCCGATGATCATGATCGGGCCGGGCACCGGTGTCGCGCCGTTCCGCGGGTTCCTGCACGAGCGCGCGGCGTCCGGGGCGACCGGGCGCAACTGGCTGTTCTTCGGCGACCAGCACCGGGACACCGACTTCGTGTACCAGGACGAGCTCACCGAGCTGCAGGAACAGGGCGTGCTCGACCGCCTCGACCTGGCGTTCTCGCGCGACCAGGCCGAGAAGGTCTACGTGCAGACGCGGATGCTCGAGCGATCGGCGGAGCTGTTCGCCTGGCTCGAGGACGGCGGCCACGTGTACGTGTGCGGGGACGCCTCACGCATGGCGAAGGACGTCGAGGCCGCGCTGCTCCAGGTCATCCGGACCGGACGCGCGCGCGGCGAGGACGACGCGCAGGCGTACCTGGCCGACATGCGTCGCGCGAAGCGGTACGTGCGCGACGTCTACTGAGCCGCGTGCAGATCTGATGAGTCCGCCCCGGCCACGGAACCCGAATCCGATGGCCGGGGCGGTCCCGGAGGAGCGCCGGTCAGTGGCGACCGACCAGCGAGCCCTGCAGCGTGGCGCGGCGGACGCGACGCACAGCGTCGGTCGCACGAGCGTCGAGTGCCCTGATCCGGGACTCGCGCCGCTCGTTCGTCTCGGCCACCGATGGTTGGTCGGTGCCGGACTCGCCGGGCGTCACGGGCAATTCGGGTTCCCCTCCTGCCGCGGACGCTGCCAACACCGGTGCCCTAGCGCCGGTGCGGGGGACGACAGCGAACCGCGGTGAAGCCACAGTACGATCCGAGCAACCTGGGTGGAACCCGTTGACCCGGATCAGCGCGTTGTGCTACCGCTCGGTGTCCCCGATGCGTCATCAGCGTCCCCGGGGGCGACCGCCCGTGACCATGCGGAGTCGGCCGCCGTGCTGGTGTCCGGCGGCTCCGGCGTCAGCACGAGGCCGGACCCCGAGGTGGCCGAGGCGTAGAGGTCCTCGAGCCAGCTGCGGTTGATCGACGGCACCCGGCTGCCGGTGAACTTGAAGTGCAGGCTCACGTTGGGGTTCAGCCAGATCGTGCTGCGACCGTTGCCGTGGACGACGTCGTCCTTCCACGAGAACGCGAACCGGTGGTCGCGTCGGAGCATGTTCACGATGACGATCTGCAGGTGCGTGAGTGCGCGGTCGTCGATCCGCAGGTCGAGCGGTCTTCCGTCGTAGATGAGCTGCCCCATGGCTCCTTCTACTCCTGCGCGCCGGTGCGCGCGAGGCCGGACGCCCAGGTGGTGATGGTGCGGTCGAACCAGACGGCGTCGACGTTGCGCTCCCAGGCGTGCTCGGCCGGCTCGCTCACCGCCAGTGTGACCGTGCCGGGGTGGGCGTCGGCGAACTCCTGACTGACCGAGAACGGCACCGTGGTGTCCCCGGTGGAGTGGATGAGCAGCGTCGGGGGCAGCGGCCGGGGTGCGCGTAACCACGACAGCGCGCGCACGTCGACCGGCGAGCGCAGCCCCACCAGCCGGCAGAGGACCGGTGTCGCCATCGCCCCGAGGGCAGCGCCCACCACGGGGCCGGGCAGCCCCGCGCGACGGGCCTGGGACCGTACGGTGACGGCCCAGTCCAGTGCCGGGGCGACGAGCACGATCCCGGCCAGGCGGTCGCGGTGCGCCGAGCGGGCGAGGAGCTCGTGCGTGATCGTCGCGCCCATGGACCACCCCACGATGACGAGCCGTTCGGCGCCGTTCGCCACGGCGTGGTCGAGCGCCACTTCGACGTCCGCCCACTCGCGCGCACCGAGGTGCGACGCCCGGCCCTCCCACGGTGCCTCACCGTCGCCGCGGAACGACGGGACGATCGAGGTCCAGCCGAGCTCGAGCGCCGCGGGGACGGTCCGGAGCGCGGTGACCCGGGTCGTCCGGATCCCGTGGACGTGGACGGCCCAGGTGCGGGCGGCCGCGGGGTCGGGGCGCCCAGCGCCGCCGGGCCCCGGCCGCACCACCCACGCCGGCGCCGGCCCCACCGGCGTCGGCAGCGACACCTCGGACCAGTCGACCTCCATCGCCGCCGGGTCCGGGTGCACGTGTCCGCTCCACCGCACCCGCGAGGACACCGCGCCGGTCGTCCGCACCACGGCCCGGCGCACGAACCCGGCGGATTCGTCGACCTCGAGCACCGGCCCGACGGTGGTGTGCCCCGGGCCGTCGTGCCACAGCCCGTACTCCCCCGGCCGCACGGTGTCGTCGGTGATCGGCAGCCGGACGGAGTCCGCGTCGGACTCGAGCACGGGCGTCCACCGGTCGCCACCGGGCAGCACGATCTTGCCGACGACCTTCCGCAGGACGACCAGGACGACCAGCCCGACGAGGCACACCGCCGCCAGCACCACGAGCGCTCCGAGCACCCACCACACGATCGTCACGCCGTCATCCTCCGAGGCTCCGGGTCAGGGTCCGTTCCGCCGACCGCACCTGCGCGAGTTCGGCGTCGTCGAGGGTCCGGCCCTGCACCTCGGCGTCGCGGATCGCGATCACCAGGTCGTAGGTCCGGGCCTGCGGGTCCCCCGGCCGCTCGACCGCCCGCACGGCGTGCCGACGGGCGATGCGGCGCAGGCGTCGGTGGTGCCCGCGGTGTCGCAGGTCACGGCCCCACCGCCGGAACGTCAGCGAGGCCATCGCCACCACGATGAGCACGATGCCGAGGTAGAACGGCGGGTCGAAGGCCAGCCGCAGGCCGTCCCGCACCCCGGCGGGGAAGAGTCCGAAGTGGTCGGCGGTGAGCGAGGCGACCTCGTCGACGCTCGCCACGACGACCAGCGCGAGCCCGACGCGGAACACCACGAGCGCCACCGGGTTCTGCAGCACGCCGCGGCGCAGGGTCGTCGCGGCGATCAGCCCGACGCCCACCATGTACACCGTCCCGTAGAGCCACATCGGGGTCTGCTCGATCTCGCGCACGATGAAGTGGAAGTCGGTCCCGCCGCGCTCCTCGACCAGCAGGAACGGCACCGTGAACGCCACGACCACGACGAGCAGCGCCGCCGGCCGCGCCAGCAGTGGGCGCTCCGGCAGGTCGTCGGTGCTCGCGCGCAGCATCAGCCAGAACGCGACGGTCGCGCAGACGTTCTGCACCAGGTTGATGAGGTTCGAGCCGCCCAGGGCACCGTCGAGCACCGGCTGCGGCACGACGCTGCCGAGGGTCAGGAGCCCGAGTGCCCCGACGCCGGTGGCACCCCAGGCCGCCCGACCACGGGGGTTCCGCAGCACGTACGGCGTGCGGGCGAGGAAGATCAGCGCCGCGAACCAGAAGGCCGCGGCGTGCAGGACGGCCATCAGCCGTAGGCCCGCTCGTCCGCGCCCGTGGCCCCGGCGAGCAGGACCGTCGCGAGCTCGTAGGCGAACCGTTCGGCGAAGTGCTCGTCGTCGTCGGAGATGCTCACGAGCCCGGAGTCGGCGTCGAGCGCGCGACGGCAGACGTGGCCCCCGGCGGCGAACTCGGCGACGGACGACGCGGTCGGTGTGCCGACGTCGCCGTGCACCAGGTGCCCGAGCTCGTGCAGCACGCAGTGCATGCGGTAGAGCGGCGGTGCGTCGGCCGGCACGAGCACCAGGTTCTCGTGCTCGAACTGCGACACGAGCGCGGTGAGCGGACCCCAGCTCGGCCCGTCGACGTCGACGACGCGCGTGGGCTTGCCGACCATCCGACCGACGCCGGTCACCACGTCGGACAGCTGTGGCGCACGGGGCAGGGTGGCGACGAGGGCACGGACGGCACCGGACGCACCCAGCTGCTCCGCCATCGCCCCTCCGATCTCCGCGGCAAGACTACCGGCAGGTCCCCCTTGTGGACGAGACCGGCCGGACGTAACCTACAACCAAATGGTTGTACGAATTGAACTGTCCGACGCCGAGGTCGACCGGGTGTTCCACGCACTGGCCGACGCGACCCGTCGTGACATCGTCCGGCGCACGCTCGTCGGGTCGTCGTCCGTGAGCGAGCTCGCGGACGCCTACTCGATGTCGTTCGCCGCCGTCCAGAAGCACGTCGCCGTCCTCGAGGGAGCCGGACTCGTGAGCAAGGAGGCCCGCGGCCGCACCCGCATCGTGCGCGCCGAGCCGGAGCAGCTCGACCGGGTCCGTGCCCTCCTCGACGCCTACGGCCGCCTCTGGCGCAGCCGGATGGACCGCCTCGGCGACGTGCTCGACGGCGACGCGTCCGGACACCCAGCACCAGACGACACCCGACGACACCAGGAGCGATGATGCCCACCACGTCCGTCCACACCGATCCCGACACCCTCTCGATGACCCTCGTCGCCGAGTTCCCCGTCCCCGTCGAACGCCTCTGGGCCGCCTTCGCCGACCCACGCCAGCTCGAGCGGTTCTGGGGACCGCCCGGGTTCCCCGCGACCTTCACGACGTTCGACCTGCGCCCCGGCGGCCGTGCCGACTACCGGATGACGTCCCCGCAGGGCGAGCGGTTCCACGCCGTCTGGCAGGTCACCGAGGTCGACGAGCCCCGTCGCATCGTCTTCCGCGACCTGTTCACCGACCCCCAGGGCACCGTCGACGAGTCACTGCCCGCGGGCGAGACCGTGTTGTCGTTCGGCCCGGCCGACGACGGCTCGCGGGTCACCGTGGTGTCCTCGTTCGCCTCCGCCGCCGACCTCGACGCGATGCTCCAGATGGGCATGCTCGAGGGCTACCAGCAGGCGTTCGGCCAGCTCGACCGGGTGCTCGCCGACCTGCGCGAGTGGGCCCTCGGTGCGGGCACCGAGACCGAGGTCCTCGACGACACCCACGTCCGGATCACCCGGGCGTTCGCGGCGCCGCGGCACCTGCTCTGGCGGGCACACACCGAACCCGACCTGGTGCGCCGGTGGCTGCTCGGCCCCGACGGGTGGGAGATGACGGTGTACGAGAACGACCTGACCCCGGGCGGTGCGTTCCGGCAGGCCTGGGCGCCGACGGGTGACACCGAGGGCGAGCCCTTCGGGTTCGAGGGCGAGAACCTCGTCGTCGAACCCGAACGCCGGACGGTGTCGACCGAACGCATGACCGGGGCGCCCTTCCCGCCGAACACGAACGACCTGCAGTTCGACGAGGCCGACGGCGTCACGCTCATGACGCTGCTCGTCACCTACCCGGACCGGGAGCAGCGGGACATGATCCTCGCGACCGGCATGACGGAGGGCATGGAGGCCAGCTACCAGCGGCTGGAGCGCGAGGTCCTGTCCGCAGCGTGACCGACAGACGGACGGGAGGCCCGTGGCGGCGCCGCCACGGGCCTCCCGTCCGTCCCGAGCAAGCGACAGATCCCGGCGCACGATCCGGGTCCGGTCCCCGAGAGCGACAGATCCCCGCGGATGTTCCGCGGGGATCTGTCGCTTTCGCGAGGGGCTGGTGGGCGCAGGCCGGCTACTCCGGCTGCGCCGACGCCTCGTAGTGCCGCGCGCCGCCGCGCACGCCCGCGAAGCGGAACGGCGCGGTCGTGACGCGCGGACGCTCGACGTCCTCGCTGGTGGCGGCACCCGCGGCGTGCAGCGCGCGGTACGCGTGGACCGTCAGCGGGACCCGCGCCTCGAGCAGCGACCGCACGCGACCCGCACGGCGGTGCTCGCGGTAGTCGGGCCGGACGGTGCCGGTGATGAGCTCACCGACACTGCCGGAGCCGTAGCTGAACAGGCCGAGTCGCTCCCCCGCCAGGTCGTCGTCCAGGTCGAGCAGTGCTGCGAGCCCGATCCAGAGCGACGCCGTGTAGGTGTTGCCGGTCTGCCGGTTGTAGGTGAACCCGATCGCCAGGTCGGCCTCGTCGAACGGTGCGCCGACGTGCTGCGTGAGCTTGCGGTGCGCCTTGATCGCCATCTTGGTGAAGGGCTGGTGGTGCACGAACCGGGCGATGTCGTCGTACGCGGGGCCGCCCTGTTCCGCCAGGTCGTCCCAGGCACCGACGAACGCGTTGACGTACGCGCTCACCGAGAGCCGACCGTCGACCAGTGCGGTGGAGCGGTCGTTCGGCCGCCAGAAGTCGTCGACGTCCGACGTGTAGACGCCCGCCGCCGGCTCGATCTCGATCAGGTCGGGGTCGGCGGACACCAGGATCGCGGCGGCGCCGGCACCCTGGGTCGGCTCGGCCGGGGTGTCGACGTCGTACCGGGCGACGTCGGCGGCGATGACGAGCACCCGCTCGTGCGGGGCGCGGGCGACGATGCCGAGTGCGAGCTGCACCGCGGCCATCCCGCCGTAGCAGGCCTGCTTCAGCTCGACCACGCGGACGGCCTTCGGCAGCCCGAGCAGGCCGTGCACGTACACGCCGGCGGCCTTCGACTGGTCGACGCCGGACTCGGTGGCGAACAGCACCGTGCGGATGCCGTCGACGCCGTGCCGGTCGATGAGTTCCTTCGCCGCCGCGGCGCCCATCGTGACGATGTCCTCGTCGGGCGCGGGCACGCTGAAGGCGTCCTGCCCGATGCCGACGTGGTACTTCGCCGGGTCGACGCCGAGCCGCTCGGCCAGGTCGTCGAGCTCGAGCACGTGGTGCCCGGTCGCGATCGCGATGTCGTGGATGCCGACGCCGGTCATGCCGCACCCCCTGCGGGCTTCGCGCCGCGGCGTTCCATGGCGACGTGGGCGGCCATCAGCTCACCCGGGTTGGTCTGTGCGGCGAGGAGCGAGAGCTCCCCGCACAGGACGGTCGCGGCGCACAGCGCGGCGAGGCGGCGGGCGTTCCCGCCCGGCTCGCGGTCCTCACGGCAGCCGAGGCGCACCAGGGCGTCCTCGACGACGGGCAGGTCCCCGCCCTTGCCGTTGCCGACCGTGCCGACGATCAGGTGCGGCAGCGAGGTCGCGAAGTACAGGTCGCCGTCGCGGTCCTCGGCGCTCGTGATGCCCTGCGAGCCCTCGACGATGTTGGCGGCGTCCTGCCCGGTGGCCAGGTAGAAGCCGAGCAGCATGTTCGCGTAGTGCGCGTTCGCCGAGCGGATGGCCCCGGCGATCGTCGACCCGATCAGGTTCTTCGCGATGTTCAGTTCGACGATGCGCGCGGTGCTCGACCGCAGGCGCTTCTCGACGACCTCGCCCGGGATCACGATCTCGGCGATGGTGTTGCGGCCGCGGCCGCGGATGCCGTTCACCGCGGTGGCCTTCTTGTCGGTGCAGAAGTTGCCCGACACCGAGACGTACCGCAGGCCCGGCTGCCAGTCCAGGATCGCCGGCAGCAGCTTGTCCGCCGCCTGCGTGACCATGTTGTGGCCGGAGGCGTCGCCGGTGGTGAACGCGAAGCGCAGGAACAGCAGGTCCCCGACGATCTCCGGGTGCACCTCAATGAGCTTGGCGAACCGGCTCTGCCCGGACACGATCGCGGCGAGCTCGTCCTGGCGCGCGAGGATCTGCCCCGCGGCCACGTGTGCTGCGGCGGCGCTGTCGGCACGGACCACGACGGAGCGGGTCATGCGCTCGTCGACGACGGTCGCGACGATGCCGTCCTCGACCATCCGCGAGATGCGGGCGCCACGGCCGACGGACGGCCAGAGCGGCGACTCGTAGGTGGCGAGGGGGACCTCGTGCTCCCCCTGCACGGCGTTGCCGCTGACGCGGATCGGGCCGACCCACTTGGTGGGGATCGGTGTGAGCAGGTCACTCATCGAGGGCTCCTTCTGGTGCTCGCACCGCGACGCTGAGGTGCCTGATGTCGTGCGCCTCCCAGGCGCGGTGGATGCCAGCGGGGTCGGTGTCCGCCGGGACGAGCGCGATGCCGCAGTCGCCGCCGCCGGCACCGGACGGCTTCGCCGCCCCGCCCGCCGCCTCGACGACGTCGCACAGGGTCGCGAGACGCTCGGTCTCGATCTTCGACCCGACCGAGTCGCCGAGACGCTGCAGCAGCCCACGGGCACGTCGGAGGGCACCGAGCGTGCGCTCGGCGTCGCCGGTCTGGAGGCCCGTGGTCAGGTCGTCGACGGCGCTGCGGCTCTCGTCGAGGAACGCCTGGTACCCGCCGTTGCGGTGCCGACGCACCACGTCGACGAGCTTCGTGGTGGACGCGGGCGAGCCGGTCCAGCCGACGAGCAGCTGCAGGTTCTCGGGGGCGGGCAGCCGCTGGACGTCGAAGCCGTCCCACGCGTCGGCGTCGGTCAGGATCGCGGACACGGCGTGGTCGCCGAGCATCGCGGCGAGGCGCTCGCGGTCCGGGGCGCTGTAGCGCAGCCAGCCGCCGAACGTGCTCGCGGCGAGGTCGCCACCGGAGGCCCGGGGGTTCACGCGGATGGTGGCGAGCAGGGCGACCTGGAAGCGCTGGCGCTGCGTCAGGCCGATGCCGTAGAAGCGGTCGAGGGCACCGACGGTGGCGACGGTGACCGCGGCCGAGGACCCGAGGCCGAACTTCCGGCCGCTGGCGTCGTCGAGCTGGCTTTCGATGCGCAGTTCGTGGAACCGCGGGGCGATGCCGTGCTCGGCGCGGAGCTTCTCGACCAGGTCGATCGTGGCCATCACGTAGTCGTACGGGTGGTGCTCACGGTCGAGC
>Ga0308159_1000874_pt1 | contig 53104 bp, 52 predicted proteins | sample PhyCR1_FD_201040 | JGI IMG/M metagenome (GOLD analysis project Ga0308159, IMG submission 201040) | Phyllosphere microbial communities from UC Gill Tract Community Farm, Albany, California, United States - DLSLC.R1 | ecosystem: Host-associated > Plants > Phyllosphere > Unclassified | place: USA...
GCTATAAGCACATCAATAGGCTTTTTTAGATTCATAAGTTGTTTAGTCTTGTGTTTGTTGATTTTTATGATAATAAGCGGTAAACCTAAATAAAAATTACCAAAAAGTAAAAGGGATTGTATTAAAATCCCTTTTACCAGTAAATTATATCTATGTTTTTACAGTTAATTACGCAAGGTGTCAGTGGTATTGATTAAAGTATCTGTAATTGTATTGCCTAAGCCATCAGTTTTCTGCTGAATGCTGATTTCTTTGCGAACTTCCGTGTTATGTGCTGTTGTTGTTGCCTTCACGGCGATGTAAGGTGCAATAACCAGAGATACGATTGACATTAATTTAATTAAAATGTTCATTGAGGGGCCAGAGGTATCCTTAAACGGATCGCCCACGGTATCTCCTGTTACGGAAGCTTTATGTGGTTCTGATTTTTTGTAAAACATTTCGCCATTGATCATCACTCCTTGCTCGAATGATTTTTTTGCATTATCCCAGGCACCACCTGCATTACTTTGAAAAATACCCATTAAAACGCCTGTTACCGTAACGCCGGCCAATAAGCCACCCAACACTTCTGGTCCGAAGGTGAAGCCGATAATGATGGGCGTAATTAATGCAATTGCGCCGGGCATCATCATTTCACGGATGGATGCTTTGGTTGAAATGGCAACACATTTATCGTATTCTGGTTTGGCTTTATATTCCATGATTCCTGGAATTTCTCTGAACTGCCTGCGTACTTCCTGAACCATATCCATTGCTGCTTTTCCAACGGCCTGGATGCAAAGTGCCGAGAAAATGAACGGAATCATGCCGCCAACAAACAGGCCTGCCAGAACCGGTGCTTTATAAATGTCTATGGCAGTTATTCCGGCGATGCCAACAAATGCTGCGAACAAGGCTAGAGATGTCAACGCAGCAGAGGCAATTGCGAAACCTTTTCCGGTAGCGGCTGTGGTATTACCCACGGCATCCAGATTGTCTGTCCGTTCTCTCACTTCCGGAGGTAGCTGACTCATTTCTGCAATTCCACCAGCATTATCTGCAATTGGGCCAAAGGCGTCGATGGCGAGCTGCATGGCTGTTGTTGCCATCATGCCTGCTGCTGCAATAGCCACACCATATAAACCGGCGAAGTGATAAGATGACATGATTCCTCCTGCTAAAACCAAAATGGGAATAACGGTTGATTTCATGCCTACTGATAAACCAGCGATGATATTGGTTGCATGCCCGGTGGAAGATTGCTGTATAATGGAATTTACAGGTCCTTTACCCATGGCAGTGAAATATTCTGTTACCACACTCATAATGGTGCCTACAACCAGGCCCACTATGATGGCATAGAAGACATTGATACTGGTAAATTCGTAGCCGCGCAGACTTAATCTTTCTGGCAGCATCCACTTCACGATGAAGAAAGAGGCAATCGCTGTGATGATGATAGAGGACCAGTTGCCCAGGTTTAGTGCTGTTTGAACGTTTGATTTATCATCTTTAATGGTTACGAACCAGGTGCCAATGATGGAAAATATAATACCTAAGCCACAAATTACCATTGGAAGCAGAATGGGAGACATCCCGCCAAACCGATCATTAACGGTTATTTCTTGTCCTAAAACCATCGTCGCCAGGATCGTGGCTACATAAGATCCAAAAAGATCGGCGCCCATTCCGGCAACATCACCTACATTGTCGCCAACATTATCTGCGATGGTTGCGGGATTCCGAACATCATCTTCGGGGATTCCAGCTTCCACTTTGCCAACGAGATCTGCGCCTACATCTGCTGCTTTGGTATAAATTCCACCACCAACGCGGGCAAATAAAGCGATAGATTCTGCACCCAGGGAGAAGCCGGTTAAGACCTCTATTGCGGTTCTCATTTCTACGCTGTTTGCATTCGTAACATGAAATAGTTGTAAGAAAACAATGAAGAGACCGCCGAGGCCTAATACTGCTAATCCTGCAACTCCCAATCCCATTACGGTTCCACCTGTAAACGAAACCTTAAGCGCCTGTTTTAAGCTGGTTCTGGCCGCTTGTGTGGTTCTTACATTTGCTTTGGTTGCTGATTTCATTCCAATATATCCGGCAGTGGCCGAAAATACTGCACCAATGATAAAGGAAAGGGAAATGATCCAGCTGGAATGCATCGGGACACCATTAATCTCTGTTATTGTTCCAGAATAGGCTAAAAGTGCTGCGGTAAAAATGGCAAAGATACTCAACACACGCCATTCTGCTTTAAGAAAAGCCATTGCACCATCGGCAATGTATCCTGCGAGCTCCTGCATGTTTTTATCGCCCGCATCCTGTTTGTTTACCCAGGAACTTTTGATCATCATAACAATTATTCCAACGAGACCCAGCAATGGAATACTGTAAATTAAATTGTCTTGTAAAAAATTCATAGTTGATATTTGGTTATTGGTTCATATTCGTCAGCTTTTTAATTGTAATGCTCATACATCACAGAACACTGACTTTGAAGATTTGGTTATTGATTAGCAATATAATAATTTTATTTCCTAGTGCTTAAACTTTTAACGGTACGTAAGCAGAATTAATCCTATTCAAATAATTACAACTGAACAGGATGGTTTATCTTTTTTTATAAATAAATTAGCCACCAACTAAGGTAAACCAAACAAAAGGATGGAAAAAATACAAGAAGGGAGCACTTCTAAAAGAAAGCTAGGTCTTTTCGATGCAGTAATGCTTGTGATGGGATCGATGATCGGCAGCGGTATTTTTATTGTAAGTGCTGACATTATGAGGAATTTAGGCTCTGGCTATTGGCTAATTGTAGTTTGGGTAATTACCGGCGTAATGACTGTTGCTGCTGCTATTTCTTACGGAGAACTGTCCGCTATGTTTCCGAAAGCCGGAGGCCAATACACCTATCTGAAAGAGATTTTTGGTAAAATGATGGGCTTTCTCTATGGCTGGGGACTATTTACAGTCATCCAAACGGGTACTATTGCGGCTGTAGCAGTGGCCTTTGGTAAGTTTACGGCCTATTTGATCCCTGCTTTAAATGATGCAGCGCCGATTTTTCAGAGTGGCGGATATAAAATCACCTGGATCCAGATTCTTGCTATTGGCGTTATTTTACTGTTAACCTATATTAACACTAAAGGTGTTGAAAGTGGAAAAATCCTTCAAAATATTTTTACAGGTTCTAAAATAATTGCCTTGATAGGGCTAATTATATTGGGCTTCTTATTGGTTAAAAATAGTTTTTGGGAAGGAAATATGAGTTTTGGATGGGATGCATTCAATAATCTCAAAACAGATTCAGGCGGCAATTTATTAAAGTCTGGTTGGGAATCTATTTCCGGTATGACCATTATGGGCGGAATTGCTGCTGCAATGGTAGGTTCTGTTTTTTCTAGTGTTGCATGGGAAAACGTAACCTTTGTTTCCGGGGAAATCGAAAACCCAAAAAAGAATGTGGTGCGATCTATGGTATTGGGTACATCGGCCGTGATGATTTTATATTTATTGGTTAATTTTGTCTACCTCAATACCTTAAACAGAGATAGCATTGCATTTGCACCAAACGATAGAGTTGCCGTAGTTGCTTCAGCGCAAATATTTGGTAATGGAATAGGTACCATAATAATGGCTGTTTTGGTGATGATTTCTACTTTTGGCTGCGTAAACGGACTTGTAATGGCAGGTGCAAGGGTTTTTCAAACCATGGCTAAAGATGGGATGTTTTTCAAAGCAGCCCTTCAAAATAATAAAAATGGGGTTCCCGAAAAATCACTTTGGATGCAGGGAATTTGGGCTGCAGTTTTATGTTTAAGTGGTCAATATGGGAATCTTTTAGATATGATTTCTTTTGTGATCGTGCTTTTTTACATGATTACGGTTTTCGGCGTGATCTATTTACGGTTGAAGAAACCAAATTTGGAAAGGCCTTACAAAACCTGGTTATATCCAATTACACCCATTGTTTATCTGTTAATTGGTGCCGCGTTCTGTATTTTGTTGCTCATTTATAAGCAACAGTATACCTGGCCTGGTCTTATTATTGTTTTACTGGGCGTGCCCGTATATTTCTTTATCAATAAGAAAGAGGCTTAATATTAAATTTCTTCGAAAGTGCTTACGACAGGTAGTTAACATGGCTACCTGTTTTTTTGTGTCTATTATTTATGCATGATGAATGCACATTTCAATGTTAGAAATATATCATTTAGACTACAGTTATATTCGATTTTGTCTTGTGGTTGTTAATCGTTTCGCTACATAACTGTATTTGGTTATTTTAGATTTGATAAGTTTTCCACATGCTTGGGATTCAGAATGTGCATTCTATTACGGTTTATGCCGCGTTTTAGTTTTAATAGCTACAATTTTCCAGTTATCATTTTCTTTGCAATGAATTGATAAACATGATTTTGGCCTGATATTTGGATTTAAGCTGACGCGGTAGCCATTGCTGCCTTAACCAAATTTGTTAACCTCCAAAACCTAAAACACATGGCTTTCATAGCTAGATTGAAGTTTTTTCGCGATCTTGTTGATCGGTTTACTCGTTATAGGATTCTAAACGGGTATCTAAATAATAACTGGCCATCGTCTTTTGATACAGCTGTTTCTTCCAATCATTCGAAAAGAAACCTCACACCTTATACCTGATTATTGCTGGCATCCTATTCATCTACTAAAGCAGGAATAATTTTATACTCCTGGTTTCTGATGGGTAAAATTAGTATTCGCTTAAAATAATCAATTTCATTTTAGCTCAATTAACTATAGTATAAATGGCTTTTTCAGTTTCAAAATTCAAAATATTTCCTTTAACAGCTTTGCTCTGCATTATTTTAAGTTGTAGTGGCGAACATCAAAATCAGGATAGTAGTCATCAACCTGCAGATGTTACAGAAGTTAAAGTGCCACAGCTTTTTCTTACTTATATTGATTCCGTGACCCGGGTTCCTTTAAAGAAATTCAATGAAACGAGTCTTATTGCGTTTAATCATGAATTTTCTAACCGCCTCCCATTAACGATGCATGATCCATCAAAAGTTGATAACGAAAAAAATATCTTGATGCAGGTTTATCGTCATGATAATGCTATTGATTCCATTCAAGCTGGTGCCATTTTTCTGCTCCCTAAAGTTATTTCAGACGCCTTATCTGTTGAAGATTTTACCCGCTATTTCGGAGAGATTAAGCGTGAGAAGCCATTGATCGGGGTAACGGCTCAGCCTCTTCCGGTGCAAATTGATGTATTTCCGGGTACCTCACTTAAATTAACCTATAATGATCATGCAAACCGAGCAGAAGCAAAGGTGGTAACAGTAGAAGTTTTGAAATCTAAATAATTAACCAAAATGAAAACGCTTTTAAAACTTAAAGAATTTGATGCACATGGAGGCCCATCTGATGTAAAAATGGGAGGCGACGGACACGCACAAACTTCAACAACCGTAGGAAGGTTTGTAATTAAGAGCATAGAAAAGCATGTTAGTTATGGCAGGTATGCAATTTGGTCTGGCATAGCCTGGGGAACCGACGTTAAAATTGACGGCGGCATTGTGATGGTGAAATTAAATGGTACCTGGAAAAAGTTAACCGATGTAAATGCCAAGTGGGCGCAGTATAAGAATGATCAGAAAGGGGTTAGAGATATGGTTTTACAATACCAACGTACACTTTATCCAAATTCTCCTATTCCTACCAAGTGGCTTTTTAACGACTTCGGGCATGTTTCCGTAAAGTATTTCAAAGATATTAATCATGATCGGCGAATGAATGGGAAGGAGCATATCATGGGCGACTTTATCCACACTACCCCCGGGGATGAGGCTTCAACTGCAAGCAGAAAAATATTCCAGCTGACAGAGTCGCATGGCTGCATCCATGTTAAACCAAATGATATCGACACCATGATTGGTAACGGTTACTTGAAGAAAGGAAATACTATTGAAGTTCATCCTTACACTAAAAAGGTTATCGATCCATCGCATAGGCGAGATACGGCAAACATGCCTTTTGAAGTGCATTTTTATCCAGGTATTTACAAAATTGTTATTTATAAATCGATCTAAATCTAGAACTGCTCTTTAGCAATAATATAAACTATGGAAAATAAACTTATTGTAGAAATTAATATAGAGGATGTTCCGGTCATGCATTTTGCCTCATTTAATCTGTTGCAGGCATTTAATCAACATCACTATTTTGAGCTCCATTTCAATCATGATCAATTGGGCACCCCCGGATTAATCAACTTAGATGATAGCCGGGATTTTGTTGGGAAAACGCTTTCCGCATCCTTTGGACATTCACCTGAGCGAATGCAACACTTTGCCGGCCTGGTTACCAAAGTAGAACTTTCGCAAAGCCATGGTTACCATGGTGTGTTGATTGTAAGTGGGTATAGTCCGACTATTTTAATTGATCGGGGGGAAGATTTGGGCTCATATCTCGATAAGGATTTGGATGATATTGTAAAACTCGCCACCAATGATACCCCAGCCAATGATTTGAAAATCGTAGCAAACGCGTCCAGACAATCAACTATCGATTACCTGATTCAATATAAGGAAAGCGACTGGGCATTTCTCAACCGCTTATCAGGTGAATATCATGAATGGCTGTATTATGATGGCTTGCAGCTGAATTTCGGAAAACCAGATCAACAAAAAGACGTTGCCTTATTTTACGGACGTGATGTACACAACCTGCAATATGCCATGGAAGTTGCACCGATCAAAAATAAACGTTTTGCTTACAATCCTAAGCAAGATGAAATGTTGCATAGCGAAAGTACTGGTAAAGCAGAGGGCCATCCTGATCTGGCTCATGCGATAAAGGCTTCGAACCTGATGTACAGTAAAACTTTCAATCAGCCTTCATTAATCAGGGTAGACAACGGAAGTGATATTAAAAGTCATGTAGAAAATGAGGAAAAGGCGCACATCAGCGAACTGTTAAAAGTAAATGCCAGTGGGGATAATGCTGAACTGGGCATTGGCACCATAGCAGAAATTACCATGAGCATCAGGCAGGAAATTGCATTTGCCACCGAAAGTCTGGGCAAATTCCTGATTACCAACATCAACCATCAAATTGACGGAACAGGTAAATACAGCAATACTTTCGAAGGTCTGGTAGCTACCACCGAACGCTTGCTGGTAAAAAATTATGATAAGCCGAGTCCGGATATGCAACTGGCAGATGTGCTGGACAATGATGATCCACAAGGGCAGGGCCGGATTAAAGTTCGGTTTAAATGGGAGTGTCAAACCAACGACCCTACAGAATGGTTAAGGGTAGTGAGCCCGAATGCAGGAAGTGGGGATACCGGTAAAAACCGCGGTTTTCATGTGATTCCTGAAAAAGGAGATCAGGTGGTGATTGCTTTTGAAGAAGGCAATGTGGCCCGGCCAGTAGTAATTGGCAGTGTTTACCATGGGAAGAGTGGGGATAGCAAGGGATTTAAAAATAGTAACACTAAAGGGTTAACCTCCAGAAAGGGAAGTGCGTTAACTTTTGATGATTTAAATCATGCACTGAATTTGGGTACAAACGGTGCTAATTTTGTCAAGGTTGAAAACGGCCCGGGGCAAATTACGGCAGAATCTGCAGAGACAATTGTGATTAGGACAGGCGAGAGCAGCATCACGCTGAAAAAAGACGGAACGATTGATATTGTTGGGAAAGTGATTAACATTCAGGGTACGGATGCGATTAATGCGAATGCGGGTAAAATGCCAGGTACAGCAGTGAATATTGGTACATTATCTAAAACAACAACAGTGAAAATTGAGGCTGATACAGTTAGTGTCACGGGGAAGACTAAAATAGATACAAATGGTGGTGGCGGTGCAGTAATTAGTGAGGGTGGTGAAGTTAAAATAAATTAAAAAAAAATATGTTTAAGTGGCTATTAGGTTCAACTGGAAATAAAATTGAATATTTAGTGGATGCAAATAAGAGCTATCCTTTTAAAGCAGAAACTTTTAATAATATGAAAGTAAATGCAATGAGCATTAATGAATGTGAGAATGAATTTTTATTCGAAGTTAAGGTCATAGCAAAAGAAGAATCGACCTATATTTTTGAATGGGACTTTACTTATAAGAGACTATTTAAAGGAATGGATTATTTAGGAGAAAATGTTAAAATTTTAGAGAAGCTAGCTGGTATTAAAGACCATCTGATCCTGAAGGTAGATAATAAAGGTAAAATAATAGATGTATTGAATCGCGATGAATTAAAAGCTAAGTGGTTAGATTTAAAGCGTAAAATATTAAATGACCCAGAGATTTTACACATTGCAGATAATTATAGAACACAATTTTTCGATGAGGGAGATAAAGAGTTCTCTTCCAACTTTCCAATAGAAGAATCTCTAAATAAAGATCAGTTGTACGCGACATTTTTTTTTCAAAATACAACAAAACAAACTTCCTCAAATGAAGATTCTATAACAAGAATTGAACAATATTCAAATGTTCTAATTGAAAAAGACAAAGCTCTTCAAATACCGCTAATCCAAAGTAGTTTTTGGAGTCCTTATGAAAAAGACCCAAGCCTAATAAAGTATATTTTAACAAGAAGTGTTGATAATTCAAGACTTAATAAGGGAAAAATAAGAGATGTTATTTTAAGTTGGGGCTCTGGTCAAAAAAATTTAACGACTTATATTAATGATTATTCTTCCGAATATTTAATAGACGAATCTAGTCAGATTCTTTGTGAAGCACAGAGTCGCATTTTTGAGAAGGTTAATGACAATGTAGAAATAAATCAAAGTTGTACTATTACAAAAATTAATTAGAAAATGGCAAAGGAGTATTATTTGAATGAAAAAGTTTATGCTTATTGTTCTAATGGAGTAGTTCCTTCAACTTTAGTTTCGGTAAGTAATAAAACAGTTAAAAATAAAGGCTCTTTATTTTTAAATACTGATTCTAGATTTTTTCCATTTTCATGTAAATATGGAATATTGATTGCGGCATTATTAGCTGCAACTATTGCTGCAGTGGCAACATTTACCGGAGGATTTTTAGGTGTTGTTTTATTAGGGATAATCATTGGATATGGAATTTGCACAGTATTTACCTGGTTTAGCAAGTGGCAAAATTTTCATCCCAAAGTATTAATTGAAGGAAAAAAGGCAATAACAAATAAATCTTTTATTTCTTGTCCAATTATGGGTGGAAAAATAACCCCAACTTATAGTTATTCTGCTGCATGGGCCCATTCTGGAGTCGTATTGCTACAAACTTCGCTTGATGCATTCTTATTAAGATCTGGAGCTGTGGGACTACAGAAAGTATTTACAACTTATGGTTTAAAGATGGGCTTAGGCTTTACTGGGCTTACTGTGTTGATAAACTATGGAACAAATGAACATATTGTACAACCAATTTCTGAATCATTAACTGGTGAAAAAAGTTCCGATGATGATGCAAGTAAAGCAAAAGATATAATCGGATATCCATTGGATGATGATGCAGGTTCAGCCAAATCTTATGATGACTTGCACAGGGTAAACTCAACTATTAATGCCGATCAGCAACAACGTGCTGACCAGGCAGCTTCAGCAGCTAGGAATAATCCGGTATTTGGAGAAAGAGGTCAGGCAATTGACGAAGATGTAAGGGTAAAAAACACACAAATCAATCAAGATAAAACTCAGGCAGTAAAGGATTATCGAAAACTATATGAAGCACAGGCGCAAGAAGAAGGAATCAGAGGTCGCGATGTTAGGGGCGATATAACTCGACAGGCAAGACAATCAGCAAACAGAGATGCAGCATTCAGAAAAGAAGAAGTACGTATTAGTGCCGAAAATAAAAGAGCGGCTTTAGAGGCCGAAAGAGCGAATGCGGCCTCGATTGCTAGAAATGAGGAACTTAGTAAGTCAACTGTTCCAAAAAAGGTAGGTAGAGTTGCATCAACTATTGGTAATTTTGGTTTAAATTGGGCTGGTATGACGGCTTTAGGGATTTTAAGTAATGTCAATGCACATAATGCCAATCAATGGATAGATAGTTGGGAGAAAGATTTTAATAATGAAAATGTAAAAGCTTTAGGTATTAATGCAGTTGCAGTTAATAAATAAAATTTATGAATAAGCTATTACTTAAATTTGATGATTTTATAGATAGAATAGAGCAAAAAGTAAAGCCACCTATACATAGGGTGCTTATTTTACTTTTTGTGCCTAAGAATGGATTCGACTTTGCAATAAGATGGTTTGTTTTATTTTTTACAATTATTGGCGTTTATTTGCTTACCTACATCCCTATTTTAAATGACTTTTCAGATAAAAAAATTACAGGTACAATAAGCTCATTACAGGTAGGTGTTACTGGGAGCGGAAATATAAGATTCAGTGGCAATGCCGAATATTATTATTTTAAGTTGGATGGTTATAAATGCACTTTTCTGATGAGTAATAAAGGTTCGTTTCTAGAAGAGGGTATGATATATAGAGAGCTATTTGAAAAAGGCAATAGAATAGAAACAACCATTGTAAAGAATGACTTTAAACGTTTATTTATAAATACATCATTATCATCTATCAAAGGTAGAGAATTCCCAGATCATGAAGATTGTGTTAGAGTATATGGAATGGTTGTGAATGGTGAAAAAATTAACTCAAAATATAATTCGCTTTTTTGTATCAGCTATTTTAACAATTTTGGTTGGTTAATTCCTTTGTGGATATACTTTATTGGCCTCAGCGTAGGAGGGTTAATAATGATAAGATCAAGATATTTTGCTCGGAAAGCGGAAAAATATAAATAAATAATATATGTCTATATACTCCTATAAAAACAATTTATCAAAAAAAATATATGAATATAAAGCTGTTCATGATTTAAAATTTGTTGATAATATCGCCGATAAACTGATTTCTGAACATCCAATTCAGTCTAGTTTTACTGTCAGGTTAAGAACACAATACCTGTTAGCACCAAATGAGACAAGTTATGAAGTTATTTATAACATAATAAAAATTGCCGATGATGATTTTTATTCACTGCCCGTAATCCTACAGTTATATATATATGATTTCCATAAAGTTGCAAGCCATCTATACTTGAGGTTAGATAATAATGGCCGGATTAAGATTATTGAAAACAAAGAAGAAATACAAGAAAAGTGGTTAATTCTAAGAGAACTATTAAGCAATAAAGCGTTAAACAACCCAGACTTATATGACATGCTTAAAGATGGTGATTCATTGTATGGCGAAGAGTTTAGTTTAGAGCAACAGATAATTGATTCTTCCTTTTATAGAGCATTATTTCCTCCTATTTATAATAGTGAATTGGAAAAAGATATTTTTCTAAGAGAGGAGGTTGTTAAATCGGCCTTTAATAAAGATATAAATATACCTGTTGAGGTATTTTATGAAGCAATCAAAGGAAATAATGATTATGATTTTTTTGTAACCACTTATTTTATGGTTGAGTTACTTGACGATATAAATAAACAATATGCTCGTTTAGGGCTTGATGAAGATTTAACTTCTTACTATTATAGACACAATACCAGTTATAAATTAGACTCAGATAATAGAATTACTAAAGCAGAAGCAATACAACAAGAAACCATAAATATTAAATTAGATGTATTAGAGCATGTTCATATTACTCTGATAGATGTTCGCGAATTTTAATTCTATATTAGAATATAAAAAAATCGTTTCGATGATTTCATGTGTAAGTATGCCTTAATTCTAGGTGCATTAGTTGTTGGCGCTATGGTTGCATCAGGGGGAAGTTTAGCAGCTATTTTAGCCACGGTTATTATTGCAACGGGTATTAGTTTAAGCATGTGTGCTATTGTGAATCTATTTAATGGCGGATGATGGAAAAAGATACACCCAAAAGCCTATGTAGAAAAGAAGAATATCCTAACAGATAAATCATATTTCAGCTGTCTGATTGGTGGCACCATTATCCCTATTTATGATAAGAATATAGCTTCTCAGCAAGCAGCAATTTTCAGAAATAAAGCTACAACAGAAATAGCAATGTCTTTTATTGGTGGATGGATGCTTGGTGGTTACGGCGCTTATTGTGTTTCAGCACAAGTAGGGTTTGGAGGGTTTATGGCAGGTATGACTTCAGGTATATTTTAAATGTTGGTGTTAACATTCTTCAGGATAAGGTGAAAGATCAAGTAAATGGTGGAATGACAGATAGTCAAAAGGATAGTCCTATTTATAATGAAGAAATTTATTGGGCCCCTAATGATTTGGGCTATTATGCACCAAAAATGAGTGGCGATGAAAATTCGGTAAAAACTGGAGTAGAAGCAAGAGAAATTCATGCTGATAGAGAGGAAATAATTAGGAAAGGTACGGAGAATGCTCAAAATCAGCGTGTAAATCCAAATGCCGGTTCGTTGAATAACCCTTATAACAAAAATAAATTTAATGTAAGAGAAAAAGAAATTAGGAGACAATACGGTAGGCATAACTATAGACGCAGTGAAGAATGGGAAAGCTTACAAAGGGAAAAAGCTGCATATAATAGGGGATTAGGTCAAAAAGAATTGAGCTCTCGCCATACCAAAAATTTAAAAGAAGGAGGAAAAGGATTTATAAATGGTTTTGACCCTAGATCATCTGCTGGTAGACTTTTCTGGGCTGGGACGATTTTTGAGACAGTAAGTAACATAATTATTGAACAAGATCAACGTGCTTTGTTAGATGCTGCTGCAGATCCAGAAGCAATTGCTAAACAAAAATTGGGTGTATTCGCTAAAAAGGGGTAAAAAAATAACATGATCAAAAATCTTTGGATTACAAATAAAATCTTATTCTTTAGTATTCTATTAACAGCTATATTTTTTTTAAAGGTATTAGCTATGAGTGTAATAACTTACAATGAATTAAAGTTAAAAACCGGAATACTAAGTGAAATTAAGTTAGATAGAAATGGAAGAAGGTTGTATTTAAGTATTAAATTACAGTCTCAGAGTAGTCTATTTTACCAAGTATATAGTGGGCGATTTTTTGATGTCAATTCTGCTAAATTGCAAAAACATGATACAATTTCGTTTTATACGACGAGTAAGAAATTTTCTCCGCCACCATTAATTAATAAATTCAATCAGTCAGGATTTTATTATTTTCCTATTTTTAATATCGATGATAAAAAGAGCATTGTTGATATTTTTCTATATGAATACACCAAAACATCAATTTCAAATACGATTATGTTGATTGGTATGATTTCTTGTATTGTCTGTCTATTTCCTTTTCTAATGACCACCAATTGGCTCAATAAGATTGTATTATTAATCATAGAATTTACATGTATTTGGCTACTGGCTTAGATTTAGGAAATACGTTATTTATCCATGATTGTTAAACATTAATTATTCTCATTAATCCAGTGAGTAAAAACTGAAAGTATTAAAAAGGGAGCCAAAGAAGTTGTTGAAGTTCTAATCCTTTAACCATTTCTGGTGGTCTGTTTTGGGCTTCCACTATTTTTGAAACAATAAGTGATATTATGGTAGCAAATGATCAAAGAGTTTTACTGGGAAATGCTTCTGACCCAGAAACTAAAGCAAAAGAGAAACTTGGAATATATACGAATGGGTAACATAGGAATAAAAATAAAACCTGGTGTTTTTATTTGCGGGGGAATAACTATACTAACATTTATTTATCTATCCGTTAGCGGGATTTACTTGTTTTTTAATACAAGACTTATTGAGGAAAAGGTTGAAAATGTAAAAACTGTTTTTGCTAAAAAAAAGACTCACATTACTTTGAAGTTACTAGGTGATGAAAATATTTACTATCAACTTTATCAAGATAGATTTCGAGATCTTAAAATTAATCAGATTAAAAAAGGGGATATAATTAGCTTTTACACAACATTTGATAAATTTACGATTGACAAGCCAATCTTAGCATCTGAAGAATTTACTCAGTTTGAGTATTATCCAATATATAATGTAAACGGCATTAAAAATATTTTTCATTTCATTTCATATTATTTATTTGGAAGCAGTTGGATTAACATTATTTTCTATTTTTCAAGCGCAGGAATGTTTTTCTATCTAATACCTTACGTTGTAACTGCTAGTCTTCCAAGAAGGTTATTTCTTATCACTATAATAGGAATTTGGATATGGTTGTTTTTGCTTGGATAGTTGGCTTTAATAATACTTCTCAGGGAGGCGGCTAATGGCCTCTGCTCACTCATTCCATTAACTTGAAGCTGCAGTTAAAGAAAAATTAGGGGTTTTTGCCAAATAAGATGAAGATGAAAAAAGTAATCGATTGGTCATATAATAATAAAGTTATTTCTCTTGGAATTTTTCTTTCTTTGTTATTGATAATCTGGCAGTTAACAATAAGTTATTTGGATTATTCGAACCTAAAAAAAGTTAATGGACAGATTAAAGAGATTCAATTAAATAACCGAAAAAAGCCTTCTGTGAAGATTCTGATAAAAGATGATGGTAATACCTATTATCAAAAATATAGCTATAGATTTTCTGATAATGAGGTATTCAAATTACGTAAGGATGAATTTGTTTATTTCTTTACCACTAAAAATCCAAGATACTCGAACGGTCCATTAATTGGTAATTATGGACAAGAAGGTTTTTATTATTATCCTTTGTTTAACATAAATAGCAATAAAAACTATTTTAGTGTTTTCTTACAAAGATTCTACGAGGTATCTGTATTGAATATTGTCATGTTGGCTTCAATTGCCGTTTCAGCATTCTACTCGATATTCTTACTTACATTAACAAGTTGGAAAAATAGAATATTTCCAGCCTGTATAATGATCATTCTGTTTTGGTTATTATATTAATAAATCTATTTAGTTTGATGTAAATTATAACACTAGATTATTTAATAGCATCCATATATGAACAATAAGTGATATAATTATAGCTGGAGCGCAACATGATTTACTAAATAAGGCGATTGATCTTGAATCAGCAGCAAAGGCAAAACTTGGAATATATGCAGAAAAAGCTTAGTGTTTTCGAAAAGCTTTCGCTTTTAACTAATAGGAAGAATATTTTATCCATTTTTCTTCTCTTTTCCTTAATATTATTTATGAGATTGTTAATGATATCAGTCATTGATTATCAAAATCTCCAAGAGGTCAAGGGCGAAATTGATAATATAAAAATCGTTTCTTACGTTAGTAAACGTGTTACTGTAAAAATAGAGGAAGATAGTAATATCTATTATCAGGAATATTATAAAAGGCTAAAAGATTCGGAGCTTAATTTAATTACTAAAGGCGATGTGATCACATTTTTTACAACTAAAAACAAAAAAAGAATTGTAAAATCAATGTTTGCTTCCAATAGTTTTAAACAATTTGATTACTATCCAATATTCAGTATTAACAGAGATAAAAATTTTATTGATGTATTTCTTTATTGCTTCTATAGAAATACGCTTTTAAATATTATCACTAATATTTTTGTAATAGGGACTTTGTTTTATTCGATACCTTCAATAGCTGTTGCCAGCTGGCCTAAAAGATTAATAACTATAGCGATTGCTGCATTTTTTCTTTGGCTTTATTATTAGAACGCTTTGTGGGTTATCGTCTTATATCTATCGAGTGGAATAAATGTTTAAGCAGTTGAGAAAAAACATCTCACTTACATTATTCCGAAAGAAGAATTCAATGCTTCGAAGGCGGTAAATAGTCATCAATTATCAAAAATGGGAATAAGAACTTTAGGTTGGGTTATAAGTGTTTTGTGTTGTTTCCATTATTCGTATTTCTATACAATAAAATCACTGTGAGGAAAAATGATGGAGCAAAATTCTTTTCAGCATATTCTAGAAAAATAGAACTAGTGCCATTAAATATGCATACTATTCAAGGCGATCACTCTGATACATTAAGCGCAGGTTTTGATCATTATCAAGTAGGTGCTAGTGCTATCGGTTTAAAGGTGTAAATGAGCCTATAGGTACTCTAGGGATATGGGCAGTATCGATTTGTGAAGTAAATATAAAATAGGATTTAATATTATTAAAATAGATATATGAAGTTAATAAAAGCTTATAAATTTCCTGTAATGTGTGGACTTACCTGGTTGGTGTTCATTGTTTTGCTGATAAGTAATTTGAATAATCTTCTCGTAATATCTTTTAACAAAGATGAATTTCAATTAACTAAAAAAATCAGTGGTACATATGGTAAGTACAGTTTTAGCTTATACGTTTCTGATCTAAAATCTCGAACCTTTATAAGGTCTTATAAAACATATTCGGTATCAAACATTTTTAATGACATCAATGAACTAAATACAAAAACTAAGGTCTGGCTTGGCGTATTAAAAGAACAAAAAGACCATAATAACTCACCATTCTATTTTATTGCTGATCAAGAACTTAATAAATTAGCGATAACAGGGCAAGTCATATCATATATGATTAGTAACCAAATATTAATAATTATGATTCCATTAATACTTACTTTAGTTTTAAGTTCAGATGAGTATAAAAAAAAATATATGTATATAAATAGGCTTCATAAAATATTTGTAAATATAGCTTACACTGCCACAGCTATATTTATTCTATTAATTGCACTTTATTAAATATGGAAGATAAAAAAAAGACACTTAAATACAAGAAAGTACTTGTGTTTAGCCTTCTATTTTCATTATTTATGATCATTATAGGTTACACGATTATATCTTCATCTAATCAAACAAATATAGTTGAGATAAATTATGATTTGAAGAATAAAGAATCTAATAAAAATTTTGATACCGGTATGGTTTACTATGATGACAGGAAATATGAAGAAGCTAGCAGATATTTTCAGAAATCAATAGACAATGGTTTATTAGCGGCACACGCATTACTTGGTGAATGTAAATTGCATCTTAAAGATTTAATCTCTGCAGAATATCACCTTAAGGAAGCCCTAAAAGTGAAAGATGGCGAAAAAGAATTAAAAGGGTATTATGCCGGAGTTGAGTATAATCTAGGAGTTGTTTACTATCTTAAAGGAGATAATAAACAGGCTAATGAACATCTTAACCAGGCTAAATTATTAGGTAATCAGGAAGCCTATGATTTTCTTAAAAAGCTAGAATAATTTCAAACTATTGTTACTAATAGACGAAAGAAAACCAATAACTATTTTAACCTCAAAGAGGTTGAGTAACCGATTTTAATAAACATCTAAAAGTGAAGATTCTGTTAATAGGTGTAAGCCTTTAACTAGATTAGCGCAATGTGAATATAATGTACTCACTTATCTTACCTACTGAGATGCCGAAAGAAGTATTTAAACAACGTTTTGAAAGCGGTAAATAGCTATTAAATATATCGCTATGAATAAGCAAATCTCACAAGCAATTGGCTGGGCTGTAGGTGTATTAATTATATTCCCTTTAATAATTTATGGCGTTAACTATCTTTTCAAAAAAAAAGACAATAATTCAAAAAGTGCGATTCCTATATACATAGATAATTGTGTAGAACTAAGGATTTTATTTCCTGATCAGCTAGATTTTAGAGATACTCTATATAAAACATCTTTACTATCTCCAGAGGAAAGTATTTACAAAATTTTTTTCAAGGAAAAATTGATGAAAAAGTATCTAGAGATTACTTTTTTTAATTATCCTGATGATAAAGGACTTGCTTTTCCAACTTCTTTACGGGGAAAGAAGATAATGGTAACTATAAATAAAAATGATTTAGATGATCCTAACTATGGTACTCCCGACAATCCAATACCTGTTTTTAGAGTAAGAGAAGACCTGCCTGATTCAATCAGTAAAACAAGGGGTACAGAAGATGGTTGGAATGTTGATATCACTGAAAATCAATTTAAATATAATGTTGAACAGTACTTAACTTACATTATGCCGAAAGAGGAATTCCAGAAGCGTTTTGAAAAGAAATGATAGTTTAGTAAATGAATAAGCAAATATCTCACGCGATTGGCTGGAGCGTTGGCGTATTAATAATATTTCACTTAGTTTACCTGTTATTATTAGGGAAAACGTTTAGCTAAAGGGTTGTGGTAAATTTATATTAATAGTTTTATTATCCAAATCAAGTTCTATACAATTTTGCTAATTTAAGGTGGATTATCGATGCATAACATGACCGAATTTTACCATTAAGATCATTTTTCGTTTTAACGCCCTAACAGATGATGTTGAATGTGATTGTTACCATACTGGTTTTGCTCTGGATATTAGCAGATTTGCTATTATTCTTGAGGGTTACCAAAACTTCGAAAACTCAGTTGTTATCCGGGAAGGTTATGAGTGTGAAAAAGACTTTTGGTTATCGTAGATCCACACTTAATATGGAGGTTGAATGCTTAGGAAATACTATTGTTAGCACTACTTCTTCCTTTAAAACAAATCTTAGGTGGTGGATGCAGTATGTACCCAACCCTGGAGATAACATCTTCTTTCACAAAATTGAACAGCCATCAGTTGCGAACAGTGGTCATCAAGATGTTATTGCATTCGGCATATCCATGCATGAACCAGGCACCTTAAAGCTGAGCTGGGATTTATTTGCCTATCGAGCAGAAACAAGGACAATCATAATTTTAACTACAATAGCTTTGCTTTTATTTATTATGATAAAATTTACTCCGTACACAGTTCATATACCTGTTGAATTTTATTTATTTCTAATCTTTAGAGTAACCTTCGAAATTATGATTTTGTGACTATATCGCTTATTAAAGTTGGTATAAGCCGCATTCACATTCTTATCATAAATAAACTGATTGCTGCGGCGAACGTCATTTTGCCTAAAATTATTCACCAATTCTTCTGTCTGTAAATTTTTGCTCGTTTAAAACGTGTATTTGTTAATCTGAACAAGCATAATAAAGAATTTTTATTAACTGATTTACTTATTCTACCTTTTTTTGGTTTCCATTAATTGGAATAATTCTTGGCGTTCCATTGTTTATGGTATTTTCGGTTGCAAATATTTTGATCTTTCCGGGATGATTTTCACTGCGATGTTATTTTTTGCGATTTTATCATTAATGATAAAAATCTTCAGTAAAAATGTTATTTTTCGTTTCTTAGATGATCAAACAGAAATAGAAATTAACAGAAATTCTAGGTGTTACGCAAACGAAGATTTCTCAGGGTTTTTTAGTCAGGATTATGAGCATACCAGAACTTCGTTCATTTCAAAAATTAGGTACTTTTTGGTATGCTAAGAAGTAACCTTCATTGGTGCTTTTTTTGAGCGTAAATCAACATCATAAAAATAAGATCAATCAATTCAAAGCGATTAAAAATGTTATAAACTGGCCACAGTTCCTAACTGTTGCATTTGTATTGCGCTTATAAATCAATTTCTTTTTTTGAAGCTATGGAGCGGCAATTGTCTAAAAATAATGCAGGAAAAAGTTGCGTTGCTGCTGTAATTGCGTATTATGTTAACTTTTTGAAGGCAGATAAAAAATAAAACGAAAAAGAAAGATCCACATGGATTTGGTTTAGGTTTATTTTTATCGAAGATTCGTTAAAAATATCACGAAGTCAACAAAAATTTTATGAATAGCGCTTTAAAATAGAAATGAAAGGAAGCATAAAACTGAGAAACGTGGTTACCTACAGGCCATATTTCTGTTATATTTTTATTTTGATTTTGTCTGTGGCTGTGTTTTTTTTTACAGTCAACTATTCTATGTTCAACCCGGTGGGCTTATGGTGTGTCTTGTAATTGTATTTCTAATTTATATTTGGAGTAGTTTTTTATTAAGTGAAGATTTAGAATTAAGTATTGTTGGAGATGACTTGGTCATTAGCGGTAGAAAAAGATCCATTTTGATTAAACTAAATAACATTACTGGGTTGTATTTTCATGATGGGAACGTGATCAATCAATCTGACCTACTTAAGAAAGGCCTTGCTTCTTCCCTAAAGATATATTATGGAAACGGTAAGGTGTTTGAAGCAAATGAATATTCATCACTATTTATGGCTGAAAGATATGATCAGCAAAAGAACTTAATGTTCAGGAACTTTCTTAATGCCTTATTAATTAAATTGGATTTCAAACTGATTAGAAAAAGTAAATTCCGTTCATTCAGTAACTCGCCTGTAGCTTGGTACGCGAAATCAATATAAGTAGAGATCATGAGGGATAATCAATACGAAAAATTTGTTTTAAGCTCTGTTAGCATGGTTCCATACTACATTAATTATATTTTAGGGTTGATTATTGGTGTTCCACTGTTTTTTATATACAGTGAAACAGGCTTTCGTTATCTTGGAACATTTGGGTTAATTTTTACTTTTTTTGTTTTTGCTGCAATCATGCTTTTAGTTATAAAATTGTTTATGACAAAAACGATAGTGATTTATTTTGATCAGGTTTTTCTTTACATAGAAGAAAGGAAAAAAGAGACCAAGAAATATAAGAAATCGGAGATTTTTGGCTTTTACAGTTATGATTATGAACGGGTGGAAAAGTCGTTTATCTCTATCCAGATCAAATTAAATAACGGGAATAATATCAATATAACAGATACGAGTACATCGCAAACCATAGATAAAGAAAAAGCAAAACTCTTAAGAAGGTTTTTAATTACGGCAAAAAAGGAGTTAAACTTTTCTTTGGTAAATAAAAATAGTTTAAGGTCAATTCAAAAACTTGGTTCATGCTGGTATTCCAAGGTAAAATAAATTTATTCATCTAATTTAGATCGATTATTTGTACCATGAAACAGGAAAACAATAAAGATTTTGAGTTTAAAGATCTTATAACCTTAAAGCCATTAACCATAAACATAATCGTGCTATTGGTGGTAGCAACTTCTTTTTGTTTATATTATATATTGGTGGGGATCAACTTTAAGCTGTCTTTCCTGATGATTACCTTCGCACTAATCGTTTTGGGGATTACTTTAAATCTAAGGGCTACTTCCTCCGCGGTTCATATAGCTTTTACAAAGGACGCGATAGCGATTAAAATAGATGATAAAATAAATGTGTACAAAAAAACTGATATTGTCGGTTTATATAGCATTAATTATAATTTATCAAAATCATCAAGAGTTGCTTTCGAAATACTTTTTGATAACGGAAAATCAATTTACATTTCTGATTTTGAATTTAACGATAAAAAAGACCTGTTAAAAAACAAAAAATTAAAGAAGTTACTCAACCAATTTATCGAAGAAGTTGATTTGTTTGATTGTAAGAAACTTGAGTTGTTAAACATCCATAGAATGGGACAGTATTATTATTTCAAAAAGAATTAAGTTTAAGTGCCTATAGATCCAATTCTCCTGACCTGTATCTTAATGGGGTATATTCTTTGATCATCAAGTCGTCGACAGTTGAAGAATTGGTTATTTAAGCCATCAGTAGTTCAGTCATAACCATAAAAAAAACTGATTCTGCTCTCCTTGCATGTTTCAATTTTAAATCTGGTCCGGTTATGAATTCTATTTTGAGTCGCCGACACTAAGCGCGCTTTTTTTGACGGAGGTTATTTTGATGCAAAGTGTAATCTCAGTATAACTCTTCATTATCCTTAACTGAATGTTAATAAGTATTCTGTATTTTTGCGGCAATGGGAACACTCGTAGATTTAGGCATAAAGGGATATAGAAATTACGGAACGTATTTACGCGAAAAATATAAAGGGCAACGCGTGTTCAAGGTAATTGTAGATGGAGGTTTTACCTGCCCTAACCGGGATGGGAGCAAGGGTTATGGTGGCTGTACCTATTGCAATGTAGATTCTTTTACGCCGGAACCCTCACGCCAAAATCCAAATATTAAAGATCAGTTGATTGAAGGCATGACCCGGGCGAAGGCCTCTTACCGCGCAGATAAATTTATCGTTTACTTTCAGCCGAATACCAACACTTATGCACCAGTACATTATTTAAAAATGATGTATGATGAAGCCTTATCTATAAATACAGAAGATATTGTAGGCTTCTCGGTAGGTACCAGGCCAGATTGCATTGATGCCGAAAAGGTTGCGCTTTTAGAAAGTTATTCAGATAGGTTTGATGTTGATCTGGAAATGGGAATGGAATCTATCTATGACGAGACACTCAATCAGATTAACAGAGGCTGCAGTCATGGAGAGTTTGTGGCGGCAGTAAAGCTGTTAGAAAATAGTAAACTAGATCTCTGTGTGCACACCATTTTTGGTTTCCCGTGGGAAACTAAAGAACAAATGCATGGATACATTCATGAAATCAACAGGTTTCCGCAAATTAAATTCGTTAAATTTCATCATCTCCATGTTGTAGAAGGATCTATCATGGGAACCAAGTATAAAAAAGAGCCTTTTAAGCTTTTCAGTTTGGAGGAGTATACAGATTTGCTTTGCGAACTCATCCCTATGTTGCGTCCGGATATCGTTATTCAACGACTTTTCGGAATTTCTGACTGGGATTTACTTATTGCGCCAAATTGGGGGCTTAATAAATCGGCAATTCAAACTTATATGGATAAAGAAATAGAAAAAAGAGGCGTTGTGCAGGGTTCTGCGTATTTCGCTGTATAACTAATTATCTATCAAAAAAATAGCAAAAACCTGTGATTTTCACGGGTTTTTTGTGTTTTTAAGTCTTTTTTATCATTAAATCAATAAAAGTGTAGCACAATAGATACGGTTTTATCAAAAATGAAGATTTTACTTTTATTAAAATGGATTGTAAAAAAGGTGGATTTTTTATAGAATTTTTATTTTGAAGGCTTTATTTTGTCTGGTTTTACAAAAATCAATGATTTTTATTAGAAAATTTCTAATTTATGGTGGATAAATTACAATATGTCGTATTTTTATGGAAATAAATTTAGAATTATTTAATAATTGATATCAGATAAACTAATTAAACACAAAACGATGATTAAACTTTCCTTAAAACAGTATGCGCCGTTCGCGATCTTATTGATCGTCGCGATTTTCGCCTTATTTATTCCACTGCTTCCAAATTTTGACGAAGGAAAATATAGCGGTCCGGATATGGCGTTCATTTTAATTGCTTCGGCATTAGTGTTTTTAATGACACCTGGTTTAGCTTTTTTCTATGGCGGTATGGTTCACAGGAAAAATGTATTGTCAACAATGATCAAAAGTGTAGTTGCTGCAGGAGTAATTACCGTGTTATGGATTGTTGTAGGTTTCAGCCTGGCATTTGGAGACACGATTGGCGGCTTTATTGGAAATCCTTCCACCTTCTTGTTTTTCAAAAATGTTAACTCTGGCGCACCGCATCTACAAGGTGGATCAGACTTAACTATCCCACTTTCCTTATTTGCAGTGTTTCAATTGATGTTCGCCATCATTACACCAGGCTTGGTTGTTGGAGCTGTTGCAGAACGGATTCGTTTTACTTCTTATATTTTATTTATTGTATTGTTTGCCGTGTTTGTGTATTCGCCATTGGCACACTGGACCTGGCACCCTGCTGGTTTCTTGTTAAAGATGGGAGTTTTAGATTTTGCAGGCGGTACAGTAGTTCACATTTCTGCAGGTATGGCTGCGTTAGCAGGTGCCTTGGTATTGAAACGTAGAAAATCACACATGGAGCATAAAGAAGTCCCACCGGCAAATATTCCTTACGTATTAATTGGTACAGGTTTATTGTGGTTCGGTTGGTTCGGCTTTAACGCAGGTTCAGCATTAGGTGCAAGTAGTTTAGCCGTTTCAGCTTTCTTAACTACCAACACTGCCGCTGGTGCTGCTGGTTTATCGTGGATGTTCTTTGATGTGGCAAGAGGTAAAAAGCCATCAGTTTTAGGTTTCTGTATCGGTGCAGTAGTTGGTTTAGTAGCCATTACACCGGGTGCAGGTTTTGTGAGTATTCCATCAAGTATTTTTATCGGCGTTATTGCTGCGGTTATATCCAATCTGGTTGTTTCATGGAAACAAAAAACCAGTTTAGATGATACTTTAGATGTATTTCCTTGCCATGGTGTAGGTGGTATTGTGGGGATGATTTTAACTGGTGTATTTGCAACCAAAACAGTGAATAGCCTTGGTGCCGATGGTTTGTTCTATGGCAATCCGGAATTTTTCTTTACACAGGTTAAAGGTGCAGTAATCGTAATCTTATTCAGCTTTGTGGTATCGTTCATTATTTTCAAATTCATCAATTTGATTCAACCAATCCGTGTATCAGAAGAAGAAGAGGAAATGGGTCTTGATGAGTCGCAACACAATGAGAAATATTCTCAAGGTACCTTATTAGTGGAAGAGAGAGCGATTTATATCGAAAGAAACAGTCCGCTTACCGAACCAATTTCTTAAGCAAGAAACTTATATCTAAACCCAAATAGCTCAAACATGAAGAAATTTTTAACTGCTATAGTTGCTATGGCCAGCACTACGTGTGCCCTCGCTCAAGAGGCACCGACGTCACCACTTGAAATTTCAGGATCTGTAGATACCTACTTTAAGTATGATTTTGCAAAGCAGCCAAACATTAAGACCTCTTTCGCTTCAGATCATAATTCTGTTTCGTTAGGAATGATTGATTTAGTACTGAAAAAAAGAACGGGTAAAGCTTCGTTTGTGGGTGAGCTATCTTTTGGTCCTCGTGGTCAATCTCAATCTATCCCCAATGCAGCTGAAGATGTTTCTTCTTTCCACATTCAAAATCTCTATGTGAATTATGATTTTACCGATAAATTCTCAATGACAGCAGGATATATGGGTACGTTTATTGGTTATGAAGTGATATCACCGGTAGGTAATTTTAACTATTCCACTTCTTATCTATTTACGAATGGTCCATTCCAGAATGCAGGTATTAAGGCTACTTATAAATTCTCTGATAAAGTTAGTTTAATGGCTGGTTTATTTAATGATTGGAATGTTTACACTGCCACACGTGGCGTATCTAGCGTTGGTGGTCAATTAATGGTTTCTCCTGTTGAAGGATGGACGGCTTATTTAAATGTACTATCTGGTGCAGGAAGTGGCGGTTATGGAACCATTGAAGATTTAACCACTTCTTATCAAATTTCAAAAGCCTTTAAATTAGGTTTAAATGCAGCCAACTATGATATTGATAATGATGGTGGCGGTTATGCCGGTGTAGCACTTTACCCTCAGTTTGCAGTTGCTGATGCGGTTACCCTTGGCCTAAGAGGAGAATACTTCAAATACAAAGAGGTTGCAGGCGTTGCAGGTGATAAATATACAGCCGTTACTTTCACAGCAAACATTAAATCTGGTGGGTTAACCTTTATTCCGGAGGTGAGATTGGATCACAGTGGTAACAAGCCCTTCGTTAAAGAAAACGGATTGGCGGCGCCAAATGCAGGCCAGTTCTCTTTAGCCGCAGTTTATGCTTTTTAAATTTAGTTGTTTTTAATATCAGGCCGCCAGCATCAAAACTGGCGGCTTTTTGTTAACTTTAAATGTTAAAATACCTTTAATAAAACTCCATGAGATATACTTTTCTTCTGATTATCAGTTTTTTTTCAATTACTTTATTTGCACAGCAGAAGCAGTTCGCAACTGATGATAATGGTAAGTTTATTTATTATAAAGTGGTGGATTCTCAGAAAGTGAGCAAGGCGATGATTATTCAACGCGCTAAAAATTTTGTTGCCGCTCAAAAAAAAGCAATTAAGATTGTAACCGCAACTGATTCTTCTATTTCTGCAAAGGGAACATTAATAATTGACAAAACCGTTTTGGTGGTTGGTCATCCAAGTGGCGAGGTTACATATCATTTAACAATTGAAGCGAGAAACGAAAAGTACCGGTTCTGGCTAACTGATTTCGAGTTTATTCCTTATCAAAGAGATCGATATGGTAATTTTGTGGCTGTAACAACCATCGGTACGCCTCTGGAAAAAAAGGTTGATAAACTTACAACAGGGCAGTGGAAAGATATTCAGGCAACTGCTTATGCTAAAGTGGAAAAATTTGGAGAAAGCTTAAAGGCTTATCTTGCTAAAGATGATAGTGTAAAAAAGCAAAATAAGCCAGTAGAGACGATTTCAACAAAAACATGGTAGTCGATAGTTAAATCTTACCGAATAATTCCTCTACCTTCTTGTATCTGAAATCAAAAATCCCTTTAATTTTATTTTTTACCACAAGGCTATTGGCTATCAGTCCGATTGGTCCCCAGCCAATCCCGTAATGAAGTAAATCTTTCATGAGTATTCCTTTTTCAGTTTCCTGGAAATGATGCTGGTGATGCCAGAATGAGAATGGTCCGAAGCGTTGTTCGTCGATAAAATACTCTTTCTCTTTAACGTGGGTAATTTCTGTCATCCAGTTCAATTTAATGCCCAGCAGTGGCGAAACCTGATAAGTGATGATTAAACCTGGATACATTTTTGTATTCGCCATGTTAGGCGTAGTTACATCAAAAGTCATGTCTTTAGGTGTAATCTCTGCTAAGTTGAGTGGCGAAGAGAAAAAGTCCCAGGCTGTATCTAAACTAACTGGTATTTCTTGCGTAAACTCTATTCTGTATGTTTTCAATTTTCTTGCTTTAAAGCTTAACAGCGGAGGCAGGGTTTTGTTGTTAAGAGATAGATTATTATTTAAAAGTTTAACCGCAAAGATCGCGATGTGAGGGGCAAAGCATGCAAAGCTGGGTTTGTAATTTAGAAATTGCTATTGGTTCACAGCTCTACCTAACAAAATTAGCTGTATTCAATATACCTAGCGATGTCGTTTAAGTTATTTGAGCGTTGCCAAATGAGCTTTGACAACCTGAGTGCAACATGCCTATCAAAGTTGTCAAAGCTGATGTGTTATTAGTTAATGTACCATTTTATCAGCGCAGGTAGAGCTCGCGAAAGCTTCCGGCTTCGCTTTGAAAATAAAGCCCATACTCATTATGTATCCCATGGCATCATTAAGTGCTTTATTGGATTTGAATAACGGGTTGGTATTGATATCTGCATGCACTTCCAATGCTACGTCATAAACATCGAGCAGATTGCAAATGGAATAGGCCGTTTCGATAGATTTTTGCACTTCCATTAACATTCTTTCTTTGATGCTTACCTGTTGCGTGCTTTTTTCCTGATGGATGTACATAAAGCCGCCGTGGTGCTCTCTTAATAAGACTATTACAGTAGCAAAATCAGTTACGGCACCTTTTACCTGCGAATCGGTTCCAATGCAGACTTTAAGTTTGAAGCCGTTTTCGGTTTCTCTGATGATAGATTTTTCGATCTCTTCAAGAATGGAGGATTGCACAATTTCTCCGCTAAATTTTTTCCAGGTCATACGCAATTTTATTGAGGTTAATAAAAGGTAATCTGCTTTTTATAAAAATAAGAGGTATAAATTAAATGTGTGTTAATGTAAAGTTGTTTATTTGCTAACAAATGTTTAGTTGTCAACAAGTTAACTAATTTTTGTGGTATTGATTGCAGGTTTATGAAACAAATCTTTCAAGGTGTCGTTAATATTATATTGTTAACCCAAATCAAAAATATTATGAGAGCCGAACTTATTCAAGAACTTCAGTTGTTACAAAATAGTAGAGCAAATAAATTTGATGACCTAACAGACAGGTTCCGCTCATCGGTAGACCAGGTTGCTGAGCAAGTACATTCATCTATTCTTAACAGGGGGAAGATGTTGATGATTCTGGAAAAACGATTAAATTTTTCGTTGATCAGAAAATTCAAAAACAAGTTTTTTAAGTTCTAAACCACCGTAACTTCTTGTACGCTGTTTAAATGTTTATCTTTGGCATAATGATAGAAAATGCCTTAAAAAGATTAAACATCACTGCGCTTAATGAGATGCAGGAAACTGCCGTTAAGCATGGTGAGCTTGGTCAGGATATATTATTGATTGCACCAACCGGCTCTGGCAAAACGCTGGCATTTTTACTTCCGCTGCTGACTAGTTTAAAGGCAGATGTTAAAGGTGTACAAGCCCTTATCCTGGTGCCTTCCAGAGAGCTTGCTTTGCAAATTGAACAGGTGTTTAAACAGATGGGTACACCTTTTAAGGTGAACTGTTGTTACGGAGGCCATGCCGTACGTGTGGAAAAAAACAACCTTGCGCACCCACCAGCGGTACTGATTGGAACGCCAGGCCGCATTGCTTATCATTTAGACAATCAAAATTTTGATGAATCCTTTATAGAAACACTGGTTTTAGATGAATTTGATAAATCCCTCGAATTTGGGTTCGAGAAGGATATGTCATATATCATCGGTTCCCTATACTCATTAAAACAACGAATCCTTACATCTGCTACAAAGATGGAAGAGATTCCTGCGTTTGTAAAGCTCGATAAACCGATAGCTATCGATTTTTCTAAAAATGCGCAAGTTAAACCTGATCTAAAGTTAAAGAAAATCACGGCGCTGGCTGCAGATAAGCTTGATGCTGTATTTAAACTCTTAAGTAAGATCGGATCAAAAAATACTTTAGTTTTCTGTAATCACCGCGAAACGGTAGATCGGATTAGCGAGCTGCTTTTCGAAAATGGACTTGGTCATGATGTCTTTCATGGTGGGATGGAGCAATTTGACAGAGAGAAGGCGCTGCTAAAATTCAGAAATGGAAGTCACAAAATTTTAATCACGACAGACTTAGCAGCCAGGGGTTTGGATATTCCTGAAGTAGAATACATTGTGCACTATCAACTGCCTTATACCGAAGATTCGTACATTCATAGAAATGGCAGAACCGCGAGGATGAATGCTAAAGGTACAGCCTATGTAGTGCTTACACCCGAAGAAAATTATAAATACCTGCCAGAAAACATTGAAGAAGAGGATTTATCAAAAAAATATAAATTGCCCGAAGCGAGTGACTGGGTGACTTTATATATTCCAAACGGAAAAAAAGATAAGATTAACAAAGTAGATATCGTAGGTGTTTTTCTCAAAAAAGGCGAATTGGAAAAAGATGATTTGGGATTAATAGAGGTAAAAGATTCTGCCAGTTATGTTGCTGTAAAAAGGAATAAAGTAGAGAGGCTTTTGAAAGTGCTAAGTAATGAGAAAATCAAGGGGAAGAAATTAAAACTGGAAATAGCGAGTTGAGGTTGTTTTACTAGATACTAGATACTAGATACTAGATACTAGATACTAGATAATAGGTAATAGGTAATAGATCAGTGGTCATGAGTTTTTTACATTGCGAACCTAGATCATTCATACATTCAATCCTACCATAATTCAATAATTAAAAAAAATATGAGCAATAACGATATACTTAAAAAATTACGCGTGGCATTGTCGCTTAAAACGGATGACATCATCACTATTTGTGATCTGGTAGGCTTTAAAGTAACCAAAGCAGAACTTGGTGACATTTTCAGAAATGAAGATCATGAGAATTTCAAGCCTTGTGGCGATCAGATTCTTCGAAACTTTTTAAATGGTTTAGTGATTTATAAACGTGGACCAAGAGAAGAAAAAAAATAGTCTAAAACCTAAAAGGCGCTTTTAATGAAACATTATTTATGCTTTATGTTACTGGCTTTATGCGCTTGTAACAACTTTGCACAAAAGCCAGAGACTCCGGGCCAAAAGGAAGATTTTTCTGATGACTGGGCGGCGCTGTCTAAATATAGAAAAGAAAATGCTGCTTTACCACCCCCCAAAGCTGGCGAAGGGCGAGTGGTTTTTCTAGGCAGTTCGATATTTGAATTTTGGAAGCAGAAAAATCCGAAATATTTTAGCAGTCACCCTTATATAGATAGGGGAGTGAGCGGGCAAATTTCGCCACAACTGCTGGTGCGTTTCAGGCAAGATGTAATTGATTTGAAACCTGCTGCGGTAATTATATTGGCGGGAAGTAACGATATTTCAAATGATAAAGGACATGTGACCAACGAAAGCATTATGGATCACATAAAAACGATGTCTGAGTTAGCCAAGCTGCATAACATCAAAGTAATTCTCTGTAAGTACTTGCCAATTTATGAATACCCATGGAACAAAAGCATTAAACCTGCAGAGCGGATTGTTGATCTGAATAACAAAATCGCCGCCTACGCAAAGGAGAATAACTTCACGGTCCTTGATTACTGGACGCCGCTGGTAGATCAGCGTAAAGGTCAAAAAGCTGAGCTTACTGTAGATGGTGTACATCCCAACCTGGCAGGATATAAAATTATGGAACAGGTTACAGAAAAAGCTATTGATCAGGCATTAGGCCGGAAGAAATAAGTCATTTAAACCCACAAGTCAGCTTGTGGGTTATTTTTTATTTAAAACTTTCAATAATATTTGAAAATACAGAAACTTGTATTTATCTTTATATCGTCAAAGGAATAAAGGAATTTAGGGAATGATGTTTTAAGGCTCGGGATTGGATTTGTCGTATTGTTCTTTTGAAAACCAATGAGGTATTGTAAAGTCGAATCAAGATGAACTACAATTTAATAGGATACAGCATTTTTATCACGGTGATTGTATTAATCATCATTATCGTTGGGAAAATTTGTTATAAAAACGGAAATGTATTTGTCGCTGCGCTTATCCCCGATCATTTAGATTTATGTCAGCAAATCAATAAGTCGCTTCTTGTTTGTTATTATCTGGTTAACATTGGGTATTGTACCATGACGCTGGTAAGTTGGGATAAGGTGATTTCACCTTTGCAATTGGTAGAGATACTGGCCATAAAGCTTGCGGTGATTATCTGCGTTTTATCTGTTCTGCATTATTTAAACATTTTCTTACTTACTCACACTATTCATAAATTAATTAAATAACAATCTAATAATTTAGCCATGGAAACTACCAAAATTTAATCGGTTATGCTATTTATTTACCAATCGCCTTAATCCTGACCCTATATGTGTCAAGAACATTATTTAGGAACAGTAAAATTTATATGCTTGATATTTTTAAGGGGCGGGAAGAAATTGCAAATGCAACAAACAAACTTTTTGAAACGGGCTTCTATTTGTTAAATATTGGCTTTGCATTATTAATTATGAAGATCAGTATTTATTCAGACAGCTACCAAAGTTTGGTGGAAGCGCTGGGTTCTAAAATAGGTGGTTTTGCAATCTACCTGGGCCTGATGTTATTTATTAATCTCTTTCTCTTTTTTAGAGGTAAAAGAAAAGCAAATCAAACTCCAACACCTACACCCATCTCTCCAACATTTGTAGGCCGGTAAATAAAAAAAGCTTAGACAACTTTAAGGCCAATCGCCTCCGGAAGTTGTCTAAGCTGAATTTTGATAACTGATTTTAAAGATATTTATTAATCTATTTTCTTGTACCTGATTCGTTTTGGTGCTACATCACCCAGGCGTTTCTTGCGGTTTTCTTCGTAGTCAGAATAGTTGCCTTCAAAGAAATATACTTCTGAGTTTCCTTCAAAAGCCAGGATGTGCGTACAAATCCTATCCAAGAACCACCTATCGTGACTAATCACCACGGCGCAACCACCGAAGTTTTCTAAAGCTTCTTCCAAAGCACGTAAAGTATTCACATCGATATCGTTGGTCGGCTCATCGAGTAAAAGTACGTTTGCACCTTTTTTTAGCGTGATTGCCAGGTGAACGCGGTTTCTTTCTCCACCAGATAAAATGCCTACTTTTTTCTGCTGATCACCACCATTAAAGTTGAATTTAGAAACATAAGCGCGTCCGTTTACAGCTTTCGTTCCTAACTGAATATTATCCAATCCATCGGTAATGTTTTCGTAAACGGTTTTGTCTGCATCCAAATCATTATGCATTTGATCTACATAGCCCAATTCTACAGTGTCTCCAACCCGGAAAGTACCGTTATCTGGCTCTTCCTGCCCGGTAATCAAACGGAACAGCGTGGTTTTACCCGCACCATTGGGGCCAATAATTCCAACAATTCCGGCTGGCGGCAGTGAGAAGTTTAGGTTATCAAATAAAATCTTATCGCCATAAGCTTTAGTAACGTTAGTAGCTTCTATTACTACATTACCCAAACGAGGACCTGCAGGAATGAAAAGTTCTAATTTGTCTTCTCTTTCTCTTCCATCCTCTGAAGCCAGTTTATCATAGTTGGCTAAACGTGCTTTGGATTTAGCATGACGAGCCTTTGGAGCCATTCTTACCCATTCCAATTCCCGCTCCAGGGTTTTCTGACGTTTGCTTTCTGTTTTTTCTTCTTGAGACAAACGTTTTGCCTTTTGCTCTAACCAGCTGCTGTAATTTCCTTTCCATGGAATACCTTCACCACGATCCAATTCTAAAATCCATCCGGCTACATTATCCAGGAAGTACCTATCGTGGGTAACGGCAATTACTGTTCCTTCGTAGTTCTGCAAGAACTGCTCCAACCAGTCTATACTTTCGGCATCCAAGTGGTTGGTAGGCTCATCCAGCAACAATACATCTGGTTTCTGCAATAATAAGCGGCACATGGCTACCCGGCGACGTTCTCCTCCGGAAAGTACGCCAATTTTGGTTTCCGGATCAGGGCAACGCAAGGCATCCATTGCTCTCTCCAATTTAGAATCAAGCTCCCATGCGCTCATGGCATCAATTTTATCTTGTAACTCACCTTGTCTGGCCATTAGCTTATCCATGGCGTCAGCATCTGAATAATTTTCCTCCAGTCCGAAGGCTTCATTTACTTCCTCATACTCTTTTAGCGTTGCGATTACATCAGCAACACCTTCTTCTACCACTTCCCGAACTGTTTTCTCCGGATCAAGAATTGGCTCCTGCGCTAAATAGCCCACAGAATAACCTGGCGAAAAAACCACTTCACCTTGATAGGTTTTGTCTAGGCCGGCAATAATTTTCAAGAGTGACGACTTACCTGATCCGTTTAGACCAATTACGCCGATTTTGGCACCGTAAAAGAAAGAGAGGTAAATATTTTTTAAAACCTGTTTTTGTGGGGGGTAAATTTTATTTACTCCCGCCATTGAAAAGATTATTTTTTCGTCTGACATATTAATGGTTGTATTATTAAACTGTTATTGCGTTTGTTGCGGAATTTTAATGCTTTAAGCCAAATCCTATTGGCTATGCAAATAACATGCAATTAGGCCGTTTCGCAAATCCAAACGCAAAGATAGAAACAACACGCCTATAACAAAGTGGTTTATCAAGTAATATAACTTTTGAAGATAGAGTCGAACAACAAGCGCACTATTTCGATCTTAAATTTGTAGAGGAGCCACAATAAGTTTACATAATTTAAGAGATAGAGGTAGGTATAGCGCAAATGTTCAAATTAGATCTGAAACATTAAGCGTGGATGAGTTTGCCATAAAAAAAATGGCTACAACAATTAAGCTGTAGCCATTTCTACTATTTTAAAAATTATTAAAAACCTAATCCCAATGCAAAGGCTCTTGCCGGGTTTGCAATAGTTGCTCCGGCAGTTGCCACACCAGTAGATAAGTTTATACTATATACTCTTTGTGTTCCACCAACTGTGAATAAGCCATAAGCAGCACCGCTAGTTCCGCCGATGTCGAAGCCGTTAGTAGATTCTACATTGATGCCTAAAGCACCTATGTCTACCAGCACACCCATGTTAGGATTATCTTGCCTTACCAGTCTATCGCTATTAGCGTCAATATCAAATAAAACCGTTGTTGTTGCCCCGAAAAAATTATTGGTGTAAGCTGCAGCAGTAATACCTGTGGTTATTGGATTTAGTGTTCCGTCAAGTGTAACACTTCCGTCTAAAGGATTAAATCTTAAATTTTGACCTGCGTTACTCACAATACGAATTCTATCTACGGTAGGGTTAAAGTCAAAACCGAATTGGGTACCATTTAATACGGTACTGAATGGAGCGCTACCAACTGCTGCCGCTGCACCAGATGACATGTTTATGGTGTAAATACGACTTGAACTACCCAACGCATAAAGTTGGCCGTTTAACGGACGAAGATCTATACCTAAAATGCTTTCACCAGCTTGAATACCTGTAATTGTTTTTACACTGATGTTAGGTGTGCTAGCCAATGGATTGAAGATTAATAATTCATTGTTATTCGATACTGTATAGGCTACTGTTTCTGTAGGGATAGCAAGGCCTGTAATATTAATTGGGAGATTGCCTACTTTGGCCGCCTTACCCGTATTGGTATCAATTGTATATAAACCTGAAACGCCACCTACAGTTAATGCTGCAAGTGCTGCGGAACCATCGGGGTTAATGTCAAAGCCACCTAAATCATCAACGTCGAAACCAAGTGCACCAACTTCTGCAAGTTTGCCATCGTTAGGTGGATCTTGTTTATATAATTTATCAGTAGAAGCATCTATATCAAAAAGCATTGTTGCAGTAACACCAGCTTTATTTTGCGTATAAGCCACAGATGATACTTTTGCATTGGTTACGCCATTAATTACGCCATCGGTTGCAGCCACAGTTCCCGTTTCTGGGTTCAGGCGTAAATTTTGTCCTGTATTGGTTACCAATCTGATCCGGTCTACAGTTGGGTTAAAGTCAAAGCCTGCAGATGATCCACTTAGGGTTGGCGTAAAAGGAGTGGCAGAAATCGATCTCGCAACGCCTGTTTTTTGATCAATTAGGTATAAACGGCTTGAGCTACCAATACCATATAACTGGCCTGTCGCCGGACGAAAATCAATTCCAAGAATAGTTTCTCCGGTTTGCAAACCACTAATGTTTACTGTCGAAGTAACGTTGGATGGATTTTTTGCATTAATCAACAGCAATTTGCTATCAGAAGTTAAAGCGTAAAAGTTAACATCAGGTCCTGGAGTTAGTACTTCCTGGTTAATGTTTCTGTCTTTTTTGCAAGCTGAAAACAGAATAGGAGACATAATAGCACACAGCGCTACTATGATTAAATGTTTAATTTTAATCATTTTTTTATTGTTTAATTAAGTAAAAGGGTTTTAACAAAGGGGGTAGGCAACAGCTATTTGGGCGGTTGTTCTGGTATTTGAAGATGGCAATTTACCAGGGTAAATATGCCTGAAATCTGGCTCTTATCTTGATTGTGAAGATTAACGAAATAAATATGGTTGAGGCCTGAAAGCAGAAGATCAGTATGCTTGTCTTTCTCCGTTAATTGATTTTGTTTTTCTGAGGATTCAGATTTTTCTGTTGGATCTGTCGTATGATCTTTAGTCAGCTCTTGATTAGTTTTTTGCGGAGGCAAAGCATGTATCACCATCCTTCCTGTAAAGACAGTAAGCAGGATGAATGCAATAAAAAACTTCTGATAAAGCGCTGACATATTAAAAACTGAATTTTTCCGATTTAGGGACACTTACGTAAATAGAATCCAGTTAGATTTTTTGAGTTCTTCTAACAGTTAAGTAAGAACGGGAAGGGTATAGTAAAAAAGTTATTGACGGAATCTGATAAGCACTTACACAATAAGAGTAATGGATTGCGATCGTTAAAGAGATTTTGCAAAACAATAGGCTCCCAAAACGGGTTATTTTATCAGTAATGATCTACTTGATGGTGATTTGTTTGCTTATTTAAAAAAGCGTGTCAGAAGCGTTTTGATATTCTGTCAAAACTTGTAAATTGCATGATTAAAAAGATACAATTTGTCAGTTTCACCTATCAAAAAAATCCTTACACTAAACCGACAAAAAGAAGAAGTTGAAAAAGTGCCTTTATCAAAAGCGCTTTAAAACCTTTGAAATAGATATTACGTAGATATAAGTCGGGATCAGGATATTCACGGCAACAAAAATCTTACAGGGGTATTTGGGTTCACCACGGTTGGAAAGGCCACTTATCTACCCACATGGCGCAATTGTTGATAAAATAAAGAAAACAGTACTATCTCTTTTTATAATATATTTTATAGTTTAGGGACGTAGCTGTTAAGAAAGGTATTATGGAAGCAAAATTTTCACCACAGGTTAAAGATGTAATCTCTTTTAGTAGGGAGGAAGCTCTACGTTTGGGGCATGATTACATTGGAACCGAGCATTTATTATTGGGCCTCATCCGCGAAGGCGATGGCATGGCTATAAAAATTTTAAGGTCTTTAGGAGTTGATACAGGTAAATTGCGACGCTCAATTGAAGATGCCGTAAGAGGTACTTCGAGTGTTACAGTTAATTTAGGGAACATTCCTTTAACAAAACAGGCAGAAAAAGTTTTAAAAATTACTTACTTAGAAGCTAAAATATTCAAAAGCGATTTAATTGGTACCGAACATTTATTATTGTCGGTTTTAAGAGATGATGATAATATTGCCTCTCAAATCTTACTACAATATGGCGTTACTTATGATGTTTTTAAACAGGAGGTTGAAGTGAATAAAAATGGTTTCAGAGATGATATTTCAAACAGCGCATCAACAGGTGGCGATGATGATTATCGTGAGGAAGAAAGCTTTAGTACACCAAAAAAGGTTTCGGATATTAAATCTAAAACCCCAGTTCTTGATAACTTCGGTCGCGATTTAACGAAAGCAGCAGAAGAAGGACGTTTGGACCCTATTGTTGGCCGTGAGAAAGAAATTGAGCGTGTATCGCAAATTCTGTCTCGTAGAAAGAAAAACAATCCGATTTTGATCGGGGAGCCGGGTGTAGGTAAGTCTGCAATTGCAGAAGGATTAGCCTTACGCATTGTTCAACGTAAAGTTTCGCGTGTGCTGTTTGGCAAACGTGTAGTTACGTTAGATTTGGCATCTTTAGTTGCAGGTACTAAATACCGCGGACAGTTCGAAGAACGTATGAAAGCGGTAATGAACGAATTGGAAAAATCTACTGATGTAATTTTATTTATTGATGAGATTCATACCATTGTAGGTGCTGGTGGCGCATCAGGCTCACTGGATGCATCAAATATGTTTAAACCTGCATTGGCCAGGGGTGAAATTCAATGTATTGGTGCTACTACTTTAGATGAATATCGCCAGTACATTGAGAAAGATGGTGCACTTGACCGTCGTTTCCAAAAAGTAATGGTTGAACCGGCAACACCAGATGAAACTGTTGAGATTTTAACCAGAATTAAAGATAAGTATGAAGAACATCATGGTGTAACTTATACAGATGAAGCGATTTTAGCTTGTGTTACGTTAACATCACGTTATATTTCTGATCGGTTCTTGCCAGATAAGGCAATTGATGCTTTAGATGAAGCAGGCTCAAGAGTGCATTTAACCAACATTCATGTTCCTCAAAACATTATTGATATTGAAGCTAAAATTGAAGATATCAAGTTAGAGAAAAACAAAGTTGTTCGTAGCCAGAAATACGAGGAAGCTGCTAAACTCCGCGATACCGAGAAAAATTTAATTGAAGAATTAGATAAGGCAAAGGCAGAATGGGAAGCAGAAACCAAAACCAAACGTTACGAAGTATCTGAAGATAATGTAGCTGAAGTTGTGGCCATGATGACTGGTATTCCAGTTCAGCGTGTGGGCCAAACAGATAGCCAGAAGTTATTGAATATGTACGATAAAGTGGCTGAGAAAATTATTGGCCAGGATGACGCAATTAAGAAATTAACAAAAGCCATTCAACGTACAAGAGCTGGGTTAAAAGATCCTAAAAAACCAATTGGTTCATTTATTTTCTTAGGTCCGACCGGAGTTGGTAAAACAGAATTAGCAAAAGAGTTGGCCCGTTTCATGTTTGATAGTGATGATTCACTTATTCAGATTGACATGAGTGAGTACATGGAGAAATTTGCCGTTTCACGTTTAGTGGGTGCGCCTCCAGGATACGTAGGTTACGAAGAAGGTGGACAGTTAACGGAAAAGGTTAGAAGAAAACCATACGCGGTAATTTTATTGGATGAGATTGAAAAAGCCCATCCTGATGTATTCAATATCCTTTTACAGGTTTTAGATGAAGGACAGTTAACAGATAGTTTAGGTCGTAAAGTTGATTTTAGAAATACAATCATTATCATGACTTCGAACATTGGTGCCCGTCAGTTAAAAGACTTTGGACAAGGTGTTGGATTCTCTACCTCTGCAAAAACAAATCAGGCGGAGTCTCACAGTCGTGGTGTAATTGAAAGTGCTTTGAAACGTGCTTTTGCGCCAGAGTTTTTAAACCGTGTAGATGATGTTGTAGTATTCAATAGTTTAGGTAAAGAAGAAATCTTCCGTATTATCGACATTGAATTAAAAGCGTTATTCGGTCGTGTACATACACTAGGTTACGAAATTGCTTTAACTGAAAATGCTAAAGAATATATAGCTGAAAAAGGTTTTGACAGTAATTTTGGTGCTCGTCCGTTGAAGAGGGCAATCCAAAAATATTTGGAAGATCCAATTGCTGAAGAGATTCTGAAAGGTGAGTTGTCCGAAGGTGATGTCCTTGAAATTGATTATGAGAAAGAAACAGAGTTGATTTCAGTTAATCATAAAAAGGGCGAAAAGAAGAAAGAAGAGCCAAAAAAAGAAGAAGATTCTTCTAGCAAATAGTTTAAAACTCCCGATTTAAATCGGGAGTTTTTTTTTGCGTTTTATCAGTTAACTGTGTTCGTTTAAAATTCCCGCCCGCTTAGATTCAATTGATCCCAACTGCAATCTATTAAACTAGATCATATAACCCGTAATTCATTTAATACCTTCACTACAAGCAGATTTTTCCCTAATTGTATTATAGATTGCTTATGAGTTCAGATGGATGATAAATAGCTTCTATTGACCAATATCAATATAAATCGTTTCGAAATGTAAACAATGTGTATTTCTGGAGCTACAAAAGTGCTTAAATTTTGATAATTAAGATATATATTTGGGCCATGAAAATTACAAATGCGCTCTTAGTTCTTATCTTATCATCTTTCTCTACCGCCGTTATTGCGCAAGACATCTCCTCAAATCTGCAAAACGGTGTTTCTATTCAATCTTTGGTAGAAGCGCGTATTGATTTCAATAAAACGCTGATCAAGTCGCGTGAAATTAGAAAAGCTAAATTACCAAAACCTCAATATATTTTTAATCAACCAACCTTGTGCAATGTAACCTTCGAGGGGCTAAATTTTTCGATGGAAAATAGGCGCATTGTTGCCATAAATGAAATTCCATTATCTAGGTCAGCTTTAAATATTATAAATGAGCGTTTAATGGTGCTTGATAAGATGCAGTACGCTTACAGTGAGGGCTCAAATCAAGAATATTTAGCTGGTCAAAAAAATAGTCATGTTGCTTTTAATAATGACAGACAGTTCTTTGCTGTGCTGAAAAGTCTTAAAGCTACGCTTGATGAAATTGGTAAAATGACTAAAGAACCTAACAATTCCCTTGTAATAGAGCGGAATTTAGCCAATTGGAAACAACCCAATATAGATTGGGCGTTTTTTAGCCAAATCGTAGTTAAAGATTCGCAATCTCAATTGGGAAAATAACGAGTATGAAGTAATATGTAGCATCGCTAATTGTAAATGTTTTTTAGCGAATTATATTAATGCTTGTAAGGCATCATAATACCTATCATAATTTCCCGGACTTGCGTTTAGAAATAAAAACGGCTCTATCAATTCAAGTTCCATTAATAAAAATTGATCATTGATAAAAGTTCCGTCTACTCTTGCATAAAGGCAGTTTTTCGCAAAATGCTTTACATATTCGGCCGCCATCAATATTAGTTTCTGATCTGGGTTTTGGGCATGTACAGAACCACCATACGCCGGCTGAACCCTGAAATCGCCCGTCTTAGCTTTTTTAATTAAACAGTGGCTAAACACCCCATTGAAGAAAATAAACGACCATTCCCCCTGTTCAACAACTTCAGTTAAAAAAGGCTGAATAATAAAATCTTCTTCTTTAATTAGTTCATTTAGTTTATTGTTGATTTCTAAAACGTTATCAATGGTCACCTTAAATGTGTTTTTTGCACCTCCACTGATACAAGGTTTAACAATCAGTGTGTCGGTTTGATATACATTGAAGAAATCAGGAAGATTTATCTTTTCTTTTTTATTAATAAAGTGGCAAGGCGTGATGTTTAATCCAGCCGTCTGGATATCTTTTAAGTATTTTTTGTCTGTATTCCATCGCACAACATCAATAGGATTTAATAACCTGACTTTCTTTTCCTCCAAGAGGTTCAGCCAGAGATGAAATTCAGCAATCAAATCGAAATAATCCCACGGTGATTTTAATATGGCAAGTTGATAATTTTCCCAATTCACTTCCGGATCATTCCAAATTACCATCTCGATCTGTAGTCCCTTTTTTTGTAGAAAAATTAACAGTCGATCATCTTCGCTTTCAACAGTTGGACTGTCGTAAGCGCCTTTATCGTGATAGGTAACTAAAGCAATGTTCATTTTTAAAACTAAGTTTTATTCAGGTAACAGACAAATAAATCTAGAATAAAGACATTTGATCGCTGGGAACTTTAAATAAGGTATGATCCAAAATAATTTCATTTGTATTTAGCCCATTTAACCGGGAATGTAGCTTAAAGCTATCCCTGATCATTTTAGCAATATTTCCATCGCCGCGCATTCGGTCTCCAAAGCGGCTGTCATTAACATTTCCGCTGTGGCAACTCTGAATCATGTGCCATACTTTATCAAATCGATCCGGAAAGTTTTTGCGTAGCCAATCTTCAAATATTTGCGCAATTGCACCATTAAGCCTGACTATTGTGTAGCCTGCTTTTACGGCTCCAGCTGCAGCCACCGCATTAAGAATTTTCGGAATTTCGTGATCGCTTAATCCCGGAACTAATGGCGCAACCATCACTCCGACTGGAATTCCTGCTTTACTCAGCTGTTCCACAATCTTTAAGCGTTGTTTGGCAGTAGTTGTTCTGGGTTCCATCACCTGCCGCAGGTCTTCATTTAAACTGTTGATAGAAACGTAGACCATACAAAGATTCAGTTTCGCCATTTCCTGCAAAATATCCTGGTCTCTTAAAATCAATGAATTTTTGGTGATCATTCCGATTGGCTGCCTATATCCCAATGCAATTTCGAGCAGCTGTCTGGTGAGTTTAAACTTCCGCTCTGCTGGTTGATAGCAATCTGTGTTTCCAGAAAGCGAGATAGTAGAAGCATCCCAGCCCTTCTTTTCTAAGAACTTCTTAAATAGGGCAGGGGCATCTTGTTTAACAATAATCTTTCGTTCAAATTCCAAACCTGCACTATAGCCCCAATACTGATGTGAGTTTCTGGCGTAACAATAGGTACAACCATGCTCGCAACCTTGATATGGGTTTAAAGAATAAGCCATACCAACATCAGGGCTATCAACCTTATTCACAATTGTCTTCGAATTTTCAAAAATAAAGGATGTTTTTCGGTCGGTTTCCTGCCAATCATCAATTCCTTCGTCATGTTCCTTTACATAAACATCTTTTAGAAATTTGTTATGTGGATTTACCTGAGCGCCTCTTCCTTTGAAATATTGTTTTTCGTCATCACTTGCCATGAACTAAAACTACTAAAAATATTAGTAAATAACGCTGTTGTGGAAAGAATGTTAGTTATTTGGAAGTGCTTGCTTTCGCCAACGGGATATAATCCATCGGTACCATATCTGCCACCTTTTCATATGCCCAGTAGCCCTCAAAAAGCAGTGATCTGGAATCATAAATGCCGCCGTTTTCATAAAAGCGGACCCCTTCTCCCATTAAATTAGCCACTGAAATCTCATTCTCTGGCACATCCAATGGTCTGAAAATCCAGAATCCCGTATTTGAATAAGCGAGTGACTCTTTCTCTTTCGTATACTGAATGAGCAAGGCATCCGTGTAGCTGATGTATTTTAAATTCTGATTGAAATCATGAACTAAAGTGTCTGTTAATACTTCAGCTCTTGAAAATTTGTCGATTGTACGGGGCATTTCTTTCTGCTTGGTCCAAAAAGAAAATAAAGCAGTATCTATTTTACCTGCGGTTTTTCTGATCCCTGTCTTCTCGGGCAAGGTCTTCAACTTTTCCAGGTTGGCATTAATGAGGTATTCCGGATAACGATTTGGATTGGGTATTTTAATCATTTTATTGATGATAAAACCTTCCTCTTTCGTTTTATTGGCATACAATGACCTAAAAAAATGCTGGGAGGAACCATAGTAAGCAATCTCTCTGGCGGCGATATACTTTTTCTTCTTTGCCGCAGATGCTTTAAGTTCTTCAAAGAAAGGGTGTCCGGAATAGTAAATGATATGCGTACGGGAATTGAACTCAAAATGATCCAGCATGTATTTTAATCGGTAACCCAAGGCTTTATTTTCAACAATCAGGAACTCAGTTGTTGAAACAGTTAGGGTACTTTTTGTGATGTCAAAATCAACATTTAATACCTGTGGATTAAGGATTCTACATTGCAAAGCGTTGGGCGTTTTGCCAATAAAAAATTCTTTAAACTGATTGATGTATTTTTGACGATTTGGATCTGCCCTAACCGTTACTTCATCTAGCTGCGCTACGTTTTCTTTTAAAACCAAATCAACCTGTACAGATTGATCGGCAATAATCACGCTCTTTGAATAAGGAAGATAGCCTACAATCTGCACCAATAGGTCGTAACTGCCAGGTTTCAGGTTTGACAATTTAAACTTTCCGTCATTATCGGCCACTGTTGCGATTTTATAACCACTCAAATAAATGCTTGCACCAGGCAATCCATCTTTTTTGTCTCTAACTATTCCGCTAATCGAAAACGTATTTTGCGCATGCACAGCAATAGAAGCAAACAGAAATAGCATAGAAGCCAGCAAGCTTTTGATCATAACAGCGAATGTAAACAAAAGCAATAATATTGTAAATGCCAGTCAACTATTTTAACATTTTAGCAGTTCTATTAGGGTGCCGGTGGGAGATAATCCATTGGCACGCTATCGGCAATCTTTTCCCATGCCCAATATCCTGCGAATAGCATACTTCTGGTATTGTAAATACCTCCATTTTCATAGAAATAAACAGGACTGATTTGTAAAGTCAATGTTGAAACCTGATTATCTCCCATGTCTAATGGCCTCGGTATTGATAGGCCAATACTGTTGCTGAACAGCGGGTTTTCCTTTTCTTTAGCGTAAGAAATAAATAATTTATCTGTGAAACTGATTTTCTTGATGCTCGTATTAACAGTTTTAACCAACGTATCCTGTAAAATGTTCGCCCTGCTTAAGACAGCGATTTCGGTGGGTTGATTTTTCTTCCTCATCCAATAAGCAAGTGAGTCATTGTTCCCAATAAAAATTGCTTTGTCGAGGTTTAGTTTATTTTTAGTCAGGCGGTTTATATTTGCTTTGATCAAGCTATCAGGCGGTCTGTTGGTGTTCGGCTGTGTGATCATTTTGTTGATGATAAATCCCTGTTCTATGGCTTTGCCTTGGTATAGTGACTTAAAAAAATGTTGTGGAGAACCTAGATATGCTGTTAAACGCTTCTTTGCCCAGTTCTTTTTCTGACGATTAGAACCTTTTAAGTCTTCATAGTAAGGAAATCCTTCGTAATAAATGATGCGTGATTTCCCGTCGAACTGGAAGAGGTTTAATAGATATTTTATATTGTAACCCAACGCTTTGTTCTCAATAACTAAAAACTGGTTCGTCTTTACGGTCAGAAGTAATTCATCTTTGTCGTAATCAACTCGTAATACATTGGGGTTAATGAGTTTGCATTGCTTAGCATTTGGTGTTGTACCGATAAAGAAATCCTTAAACATGTTGATGTAATGCTCCCGGTTTGGATCTGGTTTAATGGTTACTTCAGCAAGTTGCGTAATGCTCTCTTTTAGAATTAAATCGATATTAATAGATTTATCGGCAATGATGATGTTTTTGTTCAGTGCTGTAAAACCAATTAGTTGAACTAATAAATCATAATTTCCTGGTTTTAGTTTCAAGCTGAACTTACCGCTGTTATCAGCAACGGTGGCAATTTGATAACCGCTTACATATACCCCGGCACCTGGGAGTGCGTCACCGCGTCCGTCTTTAACAGTTCCTGATAGCGTATATTGTTGACTAAAGGAAGTTGAAGAAATTAAAAGGAAGCATAAGATGAGATAAGTCAATTTCATATTTTAAAACTAAAGTATTAGTTTTAAAATTGCAAATCTATTGTACACTCCCTAACCTAATAATTCTTTGGCGTTATCTAATGCTGAAACTCCTGGATTTTTGCCGCTTAACATTTCAGCAATTACACCGACTCTTTCTTCTTGTTTAAGTTTACGAATACCAGTTGTTGTTTTACCTTTTTCATCGTTTTTATAAACGAAATAATGAGATTTTCCTTTTGCGGCAATTTGCGGCAAATGTGTAATCGAAATTACTTGCATATTTCTGCCCAGATCAGCAATCACTTCGCCAACTTTCAAAGCAGTTTCTCCAGAAATTCCAGTGTCAATTTCATCGAAAATAATGGTTGGGAGGGAGGTATGTTGTGCTAAAAGTGCTTTTATGGCTAACATCAAACGAGAGAGCTCGCCTCCAGACGCTACCTTGCTTACAGGCGCAGGAACTTGGCCGGCATTTGCTGTAAACAAAAGACTGATTTCATCTAAACCATCTTTGTTCAATTCTACCAAAGCTTTTTGATCCAAAATCAATTTTGCATTTGGCATTCCTACACGTTTAAGCGTTGCACTGGTTTGATTTTCTACAACCTTAATCGCTTTTTTCCTGTTAATGCTCAGCTGACCAGCCTGTTTTTGTAAATCTTTTTTCAGCTGCTCAATTTGCTTTTGCAGCTTTTCTATGTTTTCATCAGATGATAACAATTGATTCAGATTGTGCGCCAACTGCGATTGAATGGTTAATAATTCTTGATTATTAGTCACACGGTGTTTCTGTTGAAGTGAATAAAATAAATCCAATCTTTGGTTGATGATATCCAACCGATCTGCACTATGTAAAGTGTTTCCTTCCATTGCAGAAAGTTCATCAGCGATATCTTTAATTTCAATAATAGAAGACCGTAAGCGCTCGTATAAAGTGTTAATCGAGGGATCAAATTTTTCAATTCCCTGCAACTGTAGTGAGGTTTCTTTCAAAATCTGAATTGCAGAGGGTTCACTTTCGTTCAATAATCCCGCGGATGTAAGTAAAGCCCTTTTTATAGATTCGGCATGGGTGAGGCGTTCTAGCTCGAGCTCGAGTTCTTCCTGCTCATCATCTTTTATATTAGCCTGCTCTAATTCATTATATAAAAACTGTTCGTAATCTTGTTTGCTTCTCGCTTCATTGGCATCATCGATAAGTTTTTTCAAACTGTTGTTTTCTTGCTTTAGCTGCTTAAACCCACTGCGATAATCAGATAGAAGGCTATGGTGATTAGAAAGAGAATCAACAATCAGTAATTGGAAGTCTGCATCGTTAATTTCTTGAGTAGCATGTTGCGAATGAATGTCGATCAGCCTCTCGCCGATTTGTTTAAGAATAGAGAGATTTACCGGCGTATCGTTGATAAAGGAGCGTGTTTTTCCATCAATCGATATTTCCCTGCGAAGAATTGTTTCGTTAGCGAAATCAAGATCGTAGGATTCGAAAGTCTCTCGAAGATTTTCGTCAGCTAAAATAAAGTTTCCTTCTATAACACATTTTTTATCCTGGCTGAAAAAATATTTGCTTTCAGCCCGCTGACCTAAAATAAGTGAAAGCGCACCAAGAATAATTGATTTCCCAGCACCCGTTTCTCCCGTGATGATATTTAAGCCTTTATCAAATTCAATGTCAAGACTATCGATTAATGCGTAATTACGAATAGAAAGTTTTTGTAGCATAACTACAGCGAAAATACTAAAAAGTTATTTTAAGAAAGCGTTGAAAATAAAAACAGCGAAGATTATTCTTCGCTGTTTTACCAAGTTTAGAGCCTTGATTAATTTTCTTCTTTTACTTTCTTTTCCATTTTATCTTTAAGCGCTTTCACTTCTTGATCGAACTGCTCTTTTAATTTTTTGTATTCTGCAGATTCCTTTACTTTATTTGATGGCTGATTTTGATTGTTGAATGATACGTTTGGTCCATCCGGCATACCGAATTCATAGCGATAACCCCTGGATAAAGAATCTTTAGCCGTTCTTGATTGCGAGGAGACTTTTTTGCCATTTAAAATGATGGTTCGCTCATTGGCAGCTTCTAGTTGTGCTTTGAATTCCGGGCTGTTTAATTTTGCCGCCATCTCTTCACCCATTTTTTTCCACTTTTCCTGTGCTTCAGGCGATCCATAATCTCTAACTACATCTTCTCCAAACTTCTTCCATTTTGCTTGTGCTTCGGGAGAACTGTATTCTTTGGATGCATCTTCTCCCATTTTTTTCCATTTTGCTTGTGCTTCCGGAGAACCATACTCCTTGGCTACTTCTTCACCAAATTTTTTCCATTTTGCCTGCGCTTGTGGTGAGGAATATTCTTTGGCCACATCCTCGCCGAACTTTTTCCATCTTGCCTGGGCCTGTGGCGAACCATATTGATCAGCCAAATCTTTGCCCATCTTTTTCCATTTTGCTTTTGCCTCTGGCGAATTAAACTCTTTATTCATCCTGGCACGAAGTGTTGAATCTCCAAAGGTAAATGTACTATCGTTATTGAAGATGAAGACATTTCTAAAGCCTGAAAAGTTATCTGAATTAATACTTTTCTTCAGGCTATCAGGCATTTCATTTAAGGAGTTGTATTCCGTTTTCTTGCCGTTTGCGTCAACCAATACAATCTTCCTTTTCCGTTTTTTGGTCGTGTCTTGTGGATTCGTTAAATTTTCGAAAGCAGTGTTGATACTTGCGAGTTGTTTTGTCAACACTTTCTTGATTTCTCTTTTCTTCTCGCTCGGGTTAATCCAGGCGATAGATAACATACAGGCAACGCCTAATGTTAAGGCAGCCATTTGTTGTTTGGCATTTAGATAATTCGTTTTCATATTCGTGATTCTTTTAATACGTTGATATAAATTCTGAGTTGTACCAGTTGCAGCCAGTGCGAATGCAGGGCTATTATTGTCTTTGATCAGTTCCAGTTTGAGTAAGGCATGTGCATATTTTAATGGTTTGCCTGTCGTTTTTAAAACCAGATCATCACAAGCATGTTCCCGCTCAATATGAATAAATCTTCCAGCCATCCAAACAAAAGGGTTATAGAATAGAAGTGTCTCAATAGCGGTTTTGATGAGGTTTAGCAAAAAGTCATGTCTTCGGATGTGAGATAACTCATGAATCAAAATTGCTTCCACCTGATCGTTATCTAGCTCATTTACTAATGCGAACGGAAATAATACAACAGGTTTTAGGTATCCAATTACTAAAGGAACGTTTACCAATGAGGACAAATGAAATCTGACAGTCTTTGTTATGTTAAGCTTAGCAGTGATATTTTCAAAAATTACCTTCCAATTCTCGGGAATAGCACTTAAATTTTCATTTTTCAATTTTGATAGCTGGTGATAACCCTTTACAATTATGAATAGTTGCAGGAAGATCCCCAGAACATAAGCAATCACAATAAAGGGGAAAAACTTTTCGGCTTTGCTGCTGAAGGTTTCGGGCAAATTATTGAGGTATTGGCTTAATGCAAGCTGTTGTGCTGTATTTGGAAGCTGGTGAACCGGTTTATTAATGACCAGTTGCTCTCCTAAATTGTAACAAAAAACAAAAAACATCATCACGATAGCAGAGAAAGCAAGATTATGCCTATGCTTTGCAGCGAGCTTCGGTAAAATAAGCATCACCAGAAATAATACGCCATAGATGATAGCGCTTTGCCAAAGAGAGTTTAAAATGCTCCAGCCAAATGCTTTGATAAATTGTTGTGTTAAAGTTTCCATTTCTATGCTTTATTGGACAAATACTGTTACCTGGATTTCATTAATGTTGTATGTATGAAGATTCACAAAAACGCTTTCACTGGAATCGATTATTTCAAACTATCTAAATATTTCTTGATTTCATCAATCTCATCAGCACTCGCTTTATGATTGCCAAGTGCCTGCATCACTAAACGGGCCGCAGAACCATTAAACACACTATCAATCATCTTATTAACCAGGTGTTTTTCTGTTTTATCCTGACTCACAAGTGCTTTATAGATATGCGTTTTTTGATTGGTATCCCGTTCCACCATTCCTTTCTCATGCAATATTTGCATCAATTTCAAGGTAGTGGTATAACCCGAATCTTTTTTGTTCAATGCCTCATGAACTTCTCTTACCGTTGCATTCCCTTTCTGCCACAGCACCTGGAGGATTTCCATTTCACCTTCTGTTGGTTTGATATTTTGATTAGCCATATGTTACAAGTTGTACGAATTATTTCGTAATCAAATCTACGAAGATATTCGTAACATCAAAATAATTTGAAATATTTATTTTAATAATCCGATAATGGGATAAATAGAATGATGAAATATTAGAAGGCTGTTTAATGATTGTAAGCGCACAGGTGAGAAGTGTTGTTTTCGCGCAAATCTCGGGAATTTCCGCAGAATTGGATGTTCAGATTTGCGATAATCAGCTAATCTGTGGGAACTGTTTTCACAATGATTCTTTATATCCGATAAGCGTAGCACTTTGATTATACTTTGGATAAGTCGAGCAAAAAGGTGATGAAGTGTTGTTTTCCAGCAGATTTTGGGAATTTCCCCAGAATTGGATGTTCAGATTCGCGGTAATCATCTAATCTGTGGGAACTGTTTTCACAATGATTCTTGTATCGGATAAGCGTCGCACATCGGTTATATTTTGGATAAGTGGAAGCAATAGGGAATGAAGTAATATTCTCCCGCAGATCTTGGGAATTTTCGCAGAATTGGATGTTGAGATTTGCGATAATCTTATCTATCTGCGGGAACAGTTTTCACAATGATTCTTTATATCCGATAAACATAGCACTTTGATTATATTTTGGATAAGCCGAAGCAATAGGTGATGAAATAACGTTTTCCCGCAGATCTCGGGAATTTCCGCAGAATTGGATGTTCAAATTTGCGATAATCATCTAAATCTGCGGGAACTCTTTGCAAAATTGTCTTTCAAATCAAATAAGTCTCGCACCTTGATTTATGTCTTGAATAAATCAAAGATATTTGCATTAAATAGTTGTTGGCCAAGATGTGTAACTATTTTAAAGCGCCCGTTTTCTGGATGGTAAATATACTATTTCTTTAAACCTTCGTATTTACCAATATTGGCAGGATCTATTTCTGCCAGCATATTGTAAGCCTTTAATCGCTCCTGTGTATTGAGCTTCGATAGCACATTTGTAACTTCTTCAGCTTTGGATGCAAAATATACATTCGGGAAAATTGAACCTAATTTTTGCTTGTCCATCTGTTGTAGAGCAGGTAGGGCATCGACAATTTGTTTCAAGCCCTTATCATTGTCTGTGAGCTGATCTAACCCATTTAAATGATAACTATAAATAAAGGCTCTTAGTTCGCTAAAGACAGGGTTTAGAACATTTTCATTAAACCAGAAACGATTTCGTAAACCATCGGCAGCTTTCCAACCGGCATTACCTGATGCCTGCGCCAAGTTGATAATGTTTTGTGCTTTCTTGTAGTAAGTTGTTCCACCCATCTTCGCAAAACTATCTTTATCCATGGCAATGATCGTGTAAGCATAATAGGATAGGAGGGCGCTGATATTAGAAATGTAATTTTGATCTGAGAAATCGATTGTTGAACCGTCGTTATAACTAAAATCGAAATTCTTATCGCTCATGTTCAATAACGTACTATTATATGAGCTATTAAAAACAGGCCTGCTGCTCTGGATTTGCGCTTCTGCAGTATATCCAGATCCACCATCCCAAGAATTAATGGTAATCACGAAACTACATTCAATCCGTTCGGTTGGCTTATAGTTCTCGGTGCTGAACTTATTATTGTTTAAAAAATCACGGATCGTTCGTTGAAGTGCGTCCAAAGTTGGTTTACTGATGTTAGAAACCTGAGGCGCCAATAAGGTCACTCTCGCATTTAATTCCTGTGCTTGTAATTTTCCAAAGCCTACTAACAACAATATCCAGACGATCCTTTTCATTATTTTAAGATTTTAAGAATAGCATCACAGATATCTTTCGCAACATCTGCCTTTGGTTTTGTTTCAAAAACAGTCCGTTCCAATGCTTTGTTAAAAATAGTAATTTTATTGGTATCTGATTTAAAACCTGCACCTTTATCATTAAGAGAATTAAGTACTACCAAATCGAGATTTTTCTTTTCCAGTTTTCCTTTGGCATAATTTTCCTCATCATTCGTTTCTAAAGCAAAGCCAACTAAAATCTGATGATCGTTCTTTGTTTTCCCAAGGGTAGCTAATATATCTACTGTTTTTTCCAGTTCAAGAAGTAAACTATTCTCTTGCTTTTTGATTTTTTGATCAGCCACAACCTTTGGACGGTAATCAGCAACGGCTGCGCACATAATAGTAATGTCCGTCTCTGGAAATATTGCTAAGCATGAATTGAGCATTTCATGGGCGCTAACTATGTTAATCCTGTGTAATGGTTGACTTTCTTTTTGAGAGGTGGGTCCTGATATGAGTGTTACATCTGCACCCAACTTTACCAGTTCATCGGCTAAGGCAAATCCCATTTTGCCGGAAGAATGGTTACCGATAAAACGAACAGGATCAATGGCCTCATACGTCGGGCCGGCAGTAATCAGTACTTTCTTCCCACATAATGGTAGCGATTGCTTAATAGAATGATCAAGAAAAGAGATGATCTCTTCAGGTTCAGCCATCCTGCCTGCACCGTAAAGGCCACTGGCCAATTCGCCACTACCGGGCTCAATGATTGTATTTCCGAAACTTTCTATCGTTTTGAGATTTGCCTGAGTGGTTTCATGTTTCCACATGTCTAAATCCATTGCTGGTGCAACATATACCGGACATTTTGCAGACAGGTAAACCGCTGTAAGTAGGTTGTCGCAAATCCCAGTGGATAGTTTGGCCAGTGTATTGGCACTTATTGGGGCAATGATAATGAGATCTGCCCAGAGGCCTAGTTCTACATGATTGCTCCACACACCGGTTTCTTCTTGGAAATATTGTGTGTAAACGGGATTTTTAGAAAGCGTAGCAAGGGTAAGTGGCGTAATGAAGTTTGCGCCATCAGGAGTAAGAATAACCTTAACGTTTGCGCCAGCTTTAACAAGTAACCGAACTAAGAAAGCCGATTTATAAGCAGCTATGCTACCGCAAACGCCAAGAATTATATTTTTATTTTTAAGCATATCAGCAGGGGTATTTAAGCAGGGCGTGGCACTTATGCATCAAACGCCTTTGCACTAAACGCCATGCGTCGATGCTAATTACTTTTGTTCTTTAGCAGGATTTCTGTGGTAGATTTTCTCGTTCAAAAATTCATCGATTGCAACTAAAACCGGCTTAGGCATACGTTCGTAATGCTTGCTAATTTCAATTTGCTCACGGTTTTCGAAGATCTCTTCTAAGTTATCGTTACTTGATGCAAATTCTGCCAATTTACCATGTAACTCTTCTTTAACGTTATTCGAAATTTGATTTGCTCTTTTAGCAATAACAACTAAAGATTCGTATAAGTTATCTGTAGTTTTATCTAAATCGTGTACGTTTCTGGTAACTGTAGTATTCGGTACAGCAGGTTTGTTAGTATTCATGTGTTACTTAATTTTTAATATCTGTAATGTCTGCGTTAGTTGGTTTGGTAGAGACTGTATCTTTAACTTTTTTAGTTTTGATCAGCATCTGTTTGTATTTTTCCTGATCAGCAGCGTATAGTGCAAGCTCTTGTTTGGTAGCCACTATTCCTGATTCTACATCAGATTTTACTTGCTTGGCATCCTTTGAAAATTTACTATCAGGATGATTTTCAGTAAATTCGGTATATAAGGCTAGTGCTTCATTATAACGGTCTTCCTGGCGGATAACATAACTGTTCTTAGCGTATAAATATTGAGCCTTGATCATCAGAAAGTCCATTTCTTCTGCATATTTAATATCTGGATAATCGCGTTGTGCATTTTTCAAAGCAATAACGGCTGCTCTGTAATTGTCTACATTACTCGGGCCAGTTGTTAAATACATCTTTGCATTTTCAAAGGCTTTATCTTCCAGTTTACCCCTCAAATCTGTGATGTATTTTCCTGCTGCAGCAGCCCTGTCACTCGATGGGTATAAGTTAATGAACAATTGTAATGCATCGATCGCCTTATAGGTATTTTCCTGATCAAGTGAAAAACTTGGAGACTCTAAATAGTAGCAGTAAGCGCCCATATATCTGGCCTCTTCTGCGTTTTTACTTGCGGGATAAGTATCAGCGAAACTTTTAAATTGATATCTGGCCGTAGTAAAATCACTTAATCTATATAAGGTATATGCATAATAATAGTTCAAATCTTCCGCTTCTGCGCGACCGCGATATTTCTGAGAAAGATCTTCAAACAAGACCAATGCCTTACTGTAATCTCTTTTGTTATATAAGCGAAGCGCTTCCTGGTATTTCTTAGCCACGTCGTTACTCGCCTTCAGTTTTTCGAAACGACTTTTACAACCCGCAAAGCCCAATGCGGCAATAAATACTAAAATAATTAGGTGTTTAACTTTAAACATTCTGCAAAGATAATTAATAATACGATAACATCAATAAAAACAATTCGACGCTAAGCTATGGAAAGGAATTCAGTACAGATTCATAGTTAACAATTTTTAACATAAAATGATAAGCTAAAGATCTGTCTATCAAAATAGCTTTATTAAAGAATGAGAAGCTAATATAGCATCGGCTTTTGGAATGTACTATTTAATCGCGTTACTACCTTATATATAGTAGTATAGTTAATTGATTTTACGGCAATTGTTAAAACAGGCCAAATTTTATTTCATCTGGTTATCTATAGACGAATTGAATTTCGGAATACAAAGTCTTTTCTGGTTATTTGTATTTCACATTCAACTTAGCTAATCCGCGATCTACCCATCTATAAGCTGACGATTTCTATTCACTATGTATTAGCTCCGACGCAAACACCGATCTTTCCAAAATGTTTGCTCTTTTTTAAATTTTTTCCTAATGATTTCCAGCGGCTTACGGTTTACCATAAAGATTATCCCTTTTACGATTTGCGGAGGTTGCTTTTTTTGCTACCTTTGCATCCCGCTTCGGAGGAAACGGATGTGCTGAAAAGCTGGTTAATGATATGGTGAGGAGGATATAGTGGCAGAATTTTATTTCAAATAAAAGCTGCGGGTTTAGATAAAATCATTACCTTTGCATCCCGCTTCGGAAAGAAAAGGGGCGCTGATGAAAGTTGGCGATATTGAAAAGCAAAAGAGGAATAACA
>Ga0308159_1000875_pt1 | contig 53103 bp, 45 predicted proteins | sample PhyCR1_FD_201040 | JGI IMG/M metagenome (GOLD analysis project Ga0308159, IMG submission 201040) | Phyllosphere microbial communities from UC Gill Tract Community Farm, Albany, California, United States - DLSLC.R1 | ecosystem: Host-associated > Plants > Phyllosphere > Unclassified | place: USA...
GCGCGGATCGGTCTGCCAGTTGCGGCGGTGGCCTGACGGCCGCGTTCTGTCTCTACTGTGCGCCGTCGAGCGGCCGAGTTCGGCATACTCATGTGCCGACTGCGTTTCCACACAGCCTCGGCCGCATTCTGCCTTCGGTGGAGCGAGCCCGGTCAGTCAAAGTCGATGGACCTGACGATTTCTGCAGCTTCGGTCAGCTCGGCCAGACAGGCCGAATTTCCAGCGTCCGCTACTTAGGTCATGAGGGCCATGTCCGAGCCGTTGCTCGTATACCAGACGCAAGTCAAATCGGTGCCTTGCACGAACGTCGCGCCAATGTAGCGGCTGGCTGCTTCACCGTGCTCAACATCCGAGGGAATCCCACCTGATCGTGGCAGGCAGTTCGATCGTGTCGATGGCCGAGAGGGGGCTGGTTTGAGCGTCGAGGGCTTCGGCCCTCTTTTTTTTCTTCTTCGGCGTGCGCGCTGGGCGTGGGTGCTGACTTCGGGGGCTGCGGGCGCAGGTCCGCCACATCGTCACGCGGGCCGAGGGTTTCAAATGGCGGGACTGTCTGGGCTTGGCCGAGATACCCCACGCACACGCGGGCGCCCCCGGAGACGAACCCATGCGCTGAATCTCTCCCTGCTCAAGCGTTGCTGATTTCCCGAGACTGCCTCCATCGGGCTGCGAATGGTTTGCGGCCCATCCACCGAGATGGAGGCCTTTCATGGCAGTCGGACATTCGATCCCTTCGCACGGCGCTGCAGCGGCTGCGCCCCGTTCCTCTTCGGCGCCGCAGATACCGGCGGCAGCCGCAAATCCTGAATTCCTGACCACCGACGAAGCGGCTTCGTTCCTTCGTCTGTCGCCACGCACGCTGGAGAAGCAGCGCGTGCTCGGCGGCGGTCCGCGCTTTCGCAAGCTCGGCGCGCGCGTGGTCTATGCCGCCGCCGACCTTCGCGCCTGGGCCGACCGCAACACCTTCGGCATGACTTCTGATCCAGGCTACGTGGTCCGCGATTCTGTCCGCTGAATCTCGCTGTCGCGCCTGAGAAGACTGCGATGCCCAAATGCCCGAGCGAACGCGAGCAGCTTGCGCTGTTTCGCGCGTTGCCGGGCGACATGGCACTGCGCGATGCGCAGGACCTGATGGCCTATCCATTCTTCAGCCTGGCCAAGTCGCGACGCACCGCGCCGATTTACTTCGAGGCCGGCGGTGTCACGCTCACCGTCGAAGGCGTGCCCGAACACGGCATCGCCACCATCTGGGATGCGGACGTGCTGATCTGGGCTGCGAGCCAGATCATTCAGGCGAAGAGGGATGGCATTGCGCCTTCGCGTCTGATGGTGGCCACGCCCTACGAGATCCTGCGGTTCGCGCAGCGCGGCACGGGCCGCAGCGATTATCTGGCCCTGCGCGCTGCGCTGAACCGTCTTCAGTCCACCACCATCGCCACCACGCTGCGCCAGCGCGAGCATCTCAACGGCGGCAAGCGAATGCATCGGTTTTCTTGGATCAACGAGTGGAAGGAGTACGTCCGGCCCGATGGCCGGTCCGACGGCATCGAGCTGATCCTGGCCGACTGGTTCTTCTCCGGTGTGATGGACGACGCTCTGGTGCTCACTCTCGACCCGACGTACTTCCAGCTCACGGGCGGCATCGAGCGCTGGCTGTACCGGCTGGTGCGAAAGCACGGCGGCCGCCAGCCAGCCGGCTGGAGATTCGACATGCGCCACCTGCATCTGAAGTCAGGGAGCCTGCAGCGGCCGTCCGACTTCGCGCTGCAGGTGCGTGAGCTCGCAACGCCAGTCGCTGCCGGGCTACCGGCTGTCCGTTGAGCGCAGCGGCGGCCGCGAATGGCTGCTCTTCCGCCCCGATGCGGACAGCACGCTAGAGACCCGCTCATCCGACTTATCCACAGCTTCTGTTGAAGAACCTGTGGATTCTGTGTGGACGGGCTCGGTGGATCACCCGCACGACCCTCGGTGGATTGCCCGCAGAAGCATCGGTGGATCGCCCGCACCGACCGGCCGGGAAGCCACGCCCAGCAACGGTTTCGGGACCCCTTAAACATCTAAAGGGATACATAAATGAATAGGACGCGCGTGCGAGCTGATACTGCTCAAAAAAATGGCATTGCGGAAGTTCAAGCCAAGGAAGACCGCTTTCCAGGAAGATCAGTAGGGCAGACAGGCCTCGTCGGCAAGGTCATCGCCGTGCTGAATCAGAAAGTTGGTGCCGGCAAGACCACGCTCGCTACGCACCTGGCGGGCGAGCTGGCGATGCAGGGAAGCCGCGTAACGCTGCTCGACGCCGATCCACAGGGCTCGGCCTCGGATTGGGCCCAATGGCGCGCTCAAAGCGGCCAGGAACGTCTCTACGGGGTGTTCGGGCTACCCACGCCGCACCCAGCTTGGCCGGGATGATGCGCGAGGTCACGATGCTGGACGAAAACGACCAGCGCCGCGTACTCGGCGAAGCGTCGCCGCCGGGGCTGGCGCTGCCGCCGCAGTGATACAGCGGGTGCGCCGCTGCACACGCATTCAGCCCGCTGCGCCGCGGCCCCGGCGCAGCGCTGCGGGCGGCGCCGGCAACTGCGCGCAGAGTTCCTCCAAGAACGCGTGCACGCCCACCGGCAAGGTGCGTCCCGACAAGGTTTGCACCTCGATGGCGCGGCCGTTCATGTCCTTCTCGCGGATGCGCGCCGCATGCAGCTCGCCGCGCCGCACGCGGTCGCGCACCGTCACCTCCCCGGAGATCGACAAACCGCCGCCGTGCAGTACGAAGTGCGTCAGCGTGTCGAACTGGCTGCTGACCAGGACCGGGTCGAACACCAACTGCCGGTGACTGCAGCCGATGTCGAACAGCTGGCGCACGGTGCTGTCGCGCTCAGGCAGCGCAAGCGGATAGGGATGCATCTGCGCCAGCGTCACTTCAGCGAACTGCGCCAGCGCGTGGTCGGGTCGCATGATCACGAACACGGCCGCGACCTGCCGGTGTCGGACCTCGATGTCGCGCTCGGCCGCGCGGCTGTAGGTCAGACCGATGTCGGCATCGCCGTTGCGTACGGCCGTCGCCACGTTCGCAGGGGTGAACACCCGCAGATGGAACTGGATGCCCGGATAGCGGTCGCGGAACCGCGCCATCACACTGGGCAGGAACTCGATCGCGAACCCCGCGGTGCAGGCAATCCGCACCAGACCTCGCCGCAGTCCTCGCAGCGCCTGGATGTCGGCTACCACACGGTCGGCCTCCAGTGCCCCGCGTCGGGCATGCGCCGCCAGCATCTCACCGGCGGAACTGGGCACCATGCCGCGCGGCCGCCGCTCGAACAAGGGCACGCCCAGCACCTCTTCCAGCCCCGCCACCTGGCGGCTGACCGCCGAGGGTGACACATTCAGGCGCGCGGCCGCCTCGCTGACGGAGCCGCTGCGCACGACTTCAAGAAAATAACGCAGGGCGGTGTCCTGCAAACGGTTGGACAGCATGGGCGGCAGAGTTCCTCGGTTTGCATAAAACGCAAACCACATTGGATAAATCGGCGATTGTCGGAGAACCGGCTGCTGCTTATTCTGCGGCTGTCATCGACTCCCTCATCACCATGGTCACCTTATCCCCAACCGCTGGACTCTCGGACATCGTGGCGCTCACGGCCACCGCGCTGTCGCAAGCCATCCACCGCCGTGCGCTGTCCTGCGTCGATGTGCTCGATGCCTATCTGGCTCAGATCGACCGTCTGAACCCGGTCGTCAACGCCATCGTGGCGTTGGCCGACCGCGACGTGCTGCGCCGGCAGGCGACCGAGCGCGACGCGCAACTGGCGCGCGGTCTGAGCCTGGGCCCACTGCATGGTTTCCCGCAGGCGCCCAAGGACATCATGCCCGTGGCCGGCATGGTCACGACCCGGGGCTCGCCGATCTTTCGCGACCAGGTCAGCGCGACCGATGCGGTCGTGTTCGAGCGCATGCGTGCCAGCGGAGCGCTGTTCGTGGGTCGCAGCAACACGCCCGAGTTCGGCCTGGGTGGCCACACCTACAACCCGGTCTACGGCACGACACGCAACGCTTTCGACCCGGCGCGTTCGGCCGGCGGCAGCAGCGGCGGCGCCGCGGTGGCCGTGGCCCTGCACCTGCTGCCGCTGGCGGATGGTTCAGACATGATGGGGTCGCTGCGCACCCCCGCCGCATTCAACAACGTCTATGGCTTGCGCACCTCCATCGGCTGCGTGCCGCACGGGCCGACCGAGGAGGTGTTCTTCCAGCAGTTCAGCGTGGCCGGCCCGATGGCGCGCAACATCCCCGACCTCGCACTGCTGCTGCAGGTGCAGGCCGGCTTCGACGCCCGGCTGCCCCTCACGCACCGGCATGGCGATGGCATGGCCGGACTGCAGGCGCTGGGGCGCGATTTCAAAGGCGCGCGCATCGGCTGGCTGGCGGACCTGGGCGGCCAGTTGCCGACCGAGCCCGGTGTCATGAACACCTGCACGCAGGCGCTGCAGCACTTCGAGACCGTGGGATGCGTGGTCGAGCATGTGCTCCCCGACTTCGACCTGGAGCGCCTGTGGCGTGCCTGGATCGACCTGCGCAGCTTCGCCGTGGCCGGCGCCAACGCGCCGCTGTACCACGACCCCGCGCGACGACCGCTGCTCAAACCCGAAGCCGTGTGGGAGATCGAACGCGGCATGCAACTCAGTGGCATGCAGGTGTACGACGCGGCGCGCACGCGCTCGGCTTGGTACGAGACGCTGCGCAACTTGTTCACGCGCTTCGACTTCCTGGTGATGCCGGCCGCCCAGGTCTTCCCGTTCGATGCGGAACTCGATTGGCCACACGCGGTCGGTGGCCGTGCCATGGACACGTACCACCGCTGGATGCAGGCCGTGGTGCCCGCCACCATGGCAGGCCTGCCGGCATTGGCTGCGCCAGCGGGCTTCGGCCCCGGTGGGCTGCCGGCCGGTCTGCAGATCATCGGGCCGGCGCAGGCGGACCTGGATGTGCTGCGCATCGGCCATGCGTACGACCAAGCCAGCGGTCATGCGCGCGTGCGCAGTCCGCTGTTGGACTGAGAGCTTGAGCGGCAATCCATTGAGCCCAATCGATGGCCTCTCAACCTCTGACCCCTTTTCCATTGACTACCGAGCTCCTCACCATGCCATCGATGCACCGTTCCTGCTTTCTCTCCTGCCTGCTGGCCGCTGCCGGCGCTCTTGCGATGCCGGCCGCCGCCTGGGCGCAGGCCTACCCCGAGCGGCCGATCAAGCTGGTCGTCCCGTTCGCGCCGGGTGGTGCGACCGACATCCTGGGACGACTGCTGGCCACCTCGCTCGGCGAGCGGCTCGGCCAGTCGGTGGTCGTAGAAAACCGCCCCGGCGCCGGCACGGTGCTGGCAGCTGCGCAGGTGGCCAAGGCGCAGCCTGACGGCTACACACTGCTGCTGGGCGCCAGCTCCACGCTGACGCTGAACCCCGTGATCCGCAAGAACCTGGCCTACGATCCGCTCCGCAGCTTCACGCCGCTGGGCCTGGTGGCCGACATGGGCCTGGTGCTCGTCGCCCACAACGAAACACCCGGCACCACGCTCAAGGACATCGTGGCACTGGCCAAGGCCGATCCGGACAAGCTGTCCTACGGCTCCTTCGGACAGGGCTCCTCCGTGCATTTCGGTGCCGAGATGCTGAAGACCGCCACAGGCATCTCCATGGTTCACGTACCCTACGGCGGCAGCGCGCCCAGCCTCACGGCTCTGATGGGTGGCCAGATCCAGGTGGCTGTGGACACGGTGGTCGCCACCACGCCGTTCATCCAGGGCGGCAAGATCAAGGCCATCGCCGTGCTGGGCGCCAAGCGCCTGCCGTTGCTGCCGCAGGTGCCGACGGTGGCCGAGAGCGGCTACCCGGGCTTCGACATGGGCACCTGGTTCGCCTTCGTGGCGCCGGCCGGACTGCCGCCTGCGGTGCAGCGCAAGCTGGAGCAGGCCTTGCAGGACAGCATGGCGGTGCCCGCTTTCCGCCAGAAGCTGGTGGACATCGGACTCACCCCGGCCTGGGGCAACGGCCAGGCGCTTCGAGAACGCGTGGAGCGCGAGTTGCCGCAGATGCGCGCGGTGGCGGCGCGGGCGGACATCCGGCCGGACTGACGCGCTGCGAGCGAGCGCCGCCCGTGCATCATCACTTCGCGATGCGTGCCAGCGCGGCTCCGGCCTCGGTGGCAGCCGCCGTAGTCTTCGGAGCCTGCTGACCACCGCCCTCGACGCCCCCACCGTGCCGGGATGGTGCGCGAGGTCAAGGTACCGAACAACGCATGACTGGACTGAAAATGCGTGCGTCAAAGCGCCTCTACCATTGGCGCACCGTCGGCAACCGGCTGGCTTCGCGCCAGCCGCTGCCAGCGTACACGGTCGAGCGTCATGCAGCACATCTGGCGCGTGAGGTCCTGCGATGAAGTCGGTCAGCATGCGGCGCACGCTGCTTGTCTGCATGATCTTCGGTTTTGCGGCGCTCATCGCACCGACCTTGTGGCGCGTACAAGCCTGCGTCGTTTACAACCCGAGCGACAGCGTCGCGCGAGGCCGGTACCGCGTCACTCTCCAGGTCGGGCCCGACGCGCTGCACGTCGGCAACATCGTGCTGGCCCGCATTCTTGAAAGCGTGGCCGCCTTCGCAGCGCAGCGCGGCTACCTGCCCGATGGAGTGCCGATCCTCAAGCGCATCGGCGCGTTGGCGCCGCAGTCGGTGTGCATTCGGGAACAGGTCGTTCGCATCGACCGTGACCCCGTGGTAACTGCTCAATTGCATGACGGTGCACATTGTGCCCTGCAGATCTGGGCGCAATGCCGCCCACTAGCCTGGGGCGAATTGTTCCTGCTCAGCAACATGAATTCGGTGTCGTTCGACAGCCGCTATTTTGGTTCCATCGACGCGTACGCCGTGAATGACCTCTCGCGACCATGGTGGGCGTGGCGCGCGATGAGCCTGTTTTCATGCAGCCGCCCAAACATGCGCCGCGCTTGCACCGGTCGTGCATCGACGTTGCGTCCAACCGTGCGCCAGACATGCCGCCGACCTGCGGCCGAAGCCGTGCTTCGACTGCGCTCCAACGTGCATGGAGCTCGACGTCAGCGGGCAGCACTTGCTGCACCCGCGCAGCCTCTTGGGCTGCGCTGCACACCCCGTCTGCGGCTGGCGGTGGGTCGGAGCCGGGAGCGGATGCGAGGGACGAAGACAGAGGGCCAGATAAAAGGGGTGGCACGCCGTGCCCCGAGAAGCCAGTCTGCACGTGGGTTGGGCGCGGCACCGCGAGGGGTCTTGCGTCTGCCGCACGGACACGGGAAACCGCATGGCTGCAGTGTTTGCCGCGTGCCGTCTGCGACTGCGTGCGCCGTGGTGCGCTGGGGTCATCACCATCAACAGCCGCTTCGTGGCGCTTTGGGGCGCGAGTCCGATGGTCCCTTTGCCCTGAAGCGAAGTCGTCATTCTGGAGTGCCGCAGAGCCGTTATGACCCACGCGTTCGCATGACCTGGGTTGTCGCGCGCTTGATGCAGCAGACGGAGAAAATACTCTGCACCCTGCGGTGCAGTTCAGCGCTTTGCCCCTCGCTACTCCCGCATCGTGAACACGACCGATAGATAGCTCACCGGCCCCTCCTCAATCGAATCAATGCCATGCAAGGCGGTGGCGTTGAACTGCAGGGAGTCGCCCGGGGCCAGCTTCACCATCTTGGCGCCGTAGCGATAGACGACGCGGCCGGTGAGGAGGTACAGGAACTTCACGCCTGGATGTTGGAAGGTCACGTAGGGCTCCGCTTCCGGCAGCAGGGTGACCAGGTAGGGCTCGACGAACAGGTTGCCCGAGAGCTGGTGGCCCAGGAGTTCGTAGCGATAGCCGGCCACGGCGCCGACGCGTTCGACCAAGATGCCCTTGCCGGCCGCAACGTAGGAGAAGTCCGTGCGGCTGGTCTGGTCGCCGAAGAAGCGGGATACGGGCACGCCGAGACCGCGGGCGATGCGGTCAAGTGTTTCGACGGATGGGGAAATCAAGCCGCGCTCGGTACGCGAGAGCATCGAGCGGGAAACGCCAGAGCTGACAGCGAGCTCGCCTCCTGAGGCGCCGGATGCAACGCGCAGCGCCCTGATCTGGTTGCCGATACGCAGAGCAGAGTCGCTGCGAGTGGGTGCTGAAGCCGGCGCCTGCGTACGCAGGACCGACGCCGGCAACCGAAAAGGGCGAGCAGTCGGAAAAGGGGAGGCGCCGCGCAGTTCTTTCATCACATTCGTCCCAACGAAGATGAAGCGTCAACCAGTGAGGCCGAGGCTTTATGGGTCTTATCGTACGTGGTTAGATCGTACTCGCACATGGACCATTCGTCCATGCCCAATCCATCCCCAAAATACGCGTCCGATCCGGTGCTCGTATCTTTGGGCGTCGCCATCAGACGCATACGGCTGGCGCGCGGGTTGTCCCAGGAAGATCTCGCGCTCCAGAGTCAGATCGAGCGCTCGTACATGAGCAGTATCGAGCGCGGCATGCAGAACGTAGGCGTGATGACCCTGGTGCGTATCGGCGCGACGCTTGGTGTGTCTGTTGCCGAATTGATGTCGGACGCGAAGTTGTAGTTTTCGGTTAGGCGACTTCGTCCATGCGTAGGTTGGATCGCCCGATAGAGTTCGAGACGGCATGGCAAGCGCAAGTGCTTACGCATGTAGCTGCATCAGAAGCCGGTGGGTGCGGCCTCGCTGATCCCGCACATGCTGGCTGGATGCGTTCGTTGCAGGTGACCGGAGATTCGAGGAACTCGCCGTAACGCGCCGTCGCCGCCCATCGTCCTGGCGGATCCTCGATAGAACTGTACTGGGCACCGTCTTCGCTGCATTGCGCCCCGATGGGTTATGAATTCCCGGCGGTCAGGTGAACCTTGACCCGTGTCGCTGCGGGTCTGTCTGCATGGTGCGAGTCCCACCGCGAACGTTGCTGGGATGCCTCCGTGAAGACTCTCGACCTCAACGAAGCCGCAGCTTTCCTGCGTTGCCATCCGCAGGAGTTGCGGTCCCGCGCCAAGGCCGGAAAGATCCCCGGGGCCAAGGTCGGCCGGGCCTGGGTGTTCCTCGAAGAGGACCTGGCCGAGTACATCCGCTCGCGCTATGCTGTTGCCCGGCAAGCGTTGCAAGTGACACTGAGAAAGGAATCGGAATGTCACTACGCAAACGCGGCGGTGTCTGGTGGATCGACCTCATCGCTCCCAACGGGGAGCGAGTACGCCGAACTGCTGGGACTGCCAATAAAGTCCTCGCGCAAGAATTCCATGATCGGATCAAGTCCGAACTGTGGCGGATCGTCAAGCTTGGCGAAAGGCCCCAAAGGACCTGGAACGACGCGGCGGTCAGGTGGTTGAAGGAGCAGTCGCACAAGGCGACGGCCAAAGAGGATCGGGCCAAACTGAGGTGGCTGGACACGCACCTTGGAGGCAAGAACCTCGACACCATCAATCGCGCGTTGATCGACGAGATCACGGACGCCAAGCTGGCGGGAGGATGCAGTAACGCGACGGTCAATCGCGTGCTGGCACTGGTGAGGTCCATCCTGCGCAAATGCGTCAGGGACTGGGAATGGCTGGACAAGGCCCCTGCGGTCCGCATGCTGCGGGAGTCCAGACGGCGCGTCCGGTACCTGGAGCGGCAGGAAGCCCAACGATTGCTGGCCGAATTGCCGGAGCACTTGGCGGACATGGCGGCGTTCTCGCTCTCGACAGGACTGAGAGCTGCGAACGTCACCGGGTTGACGTGGTCGCAGGTGGACTTGGATAGACGGCTCGCGTGGATACACCCTGACCAGGCGAAGGCGAGAAAAGCGATACCGGTTCCGCTCAACGTGGAAGCGGTCGCAGTGGTCGCCAAGCAGTTGGGCAAACATCCCACGCATGTGTTCAGCTTCCGAGGCAGCCGAATCACGCAGGTCAGTACGAAGGCCTGGTATTCGGCGCTGGAGCGGGCGGGCATCGGAGACTTCCGATGGCACGACCTCCGGCACACCTGGGCCAGTTGGCACGTGCAGGGGGGAACGCCCTTGTACGTCTTGCAGGAGATGGGCGGGTGGGCGAGTGCAGAGATGGTGGGCCGGTACGCTCACCTTTCCGCAGATCATCTGGCGCCCTATGCGGAGCGATTGAGCAGCCTGGGTGATGGAGGGTTGGCCGTCCATGGCACAAATCCGTCACAGGGCATCAAGGGGAAAGAAAAAAGCACTTAGTGATTTCTCACTAAGTGCTTGATTCGGTTGGTATTTTTGGTGGACCCTGAGTGACTCGAACACTCGACCTACGGATTAAGAGTCCGATGGTGCGTAGATTCGGCGGCCGCGCACAGCGGCGCCGCGGAGGTGTAACGCCGCTTGCCTGGATTCCTCACCTCGGAGAATACTGTATGTATGTCCAGTATCGCCGATGAGCCGCCACCGTACGCAGAACTTTACTGTCGCTCGAACTTCACGTTCCTCGTGGGTGCCTCCCAGCCCGAGGAACTGGTCGAGCGCGCGGCGGCCAAGCTCTATTCGGCACTGGCACTTACCGACGAGTGCACGCTGTCTGGGGTCGTGCGCGCGCACCTGGAAGCCCGTGAAGCTGGTCTGCACTTCATCGTCGGCAGCGAGATCCAGTTCAGCACCGCCGCCGGCACACCATTCGTCCGTCTGGTGCTGCTCGCCCAAAACAGGCGGGGCTACGGCAACCTGTCCGAACTGATCACCCTGGCGCGGCGTCGGTCGGAGAAGGGGTCGTACCAGGCCCTGGTGGCCGATCTGGAGGGGAAGTCTTCCAAGGCGCCGCATCTCGCGGGCATGCCAGGCTGCCTGGCGCTGCTGGTGCCCGATGCCGACGTCACGGTCGAACACCTCTTCGGCCAGGCCATGTGGCTGCGCACCTGGTTCCCCGATCGGGCCTGGATCGTGCGGCCGCGCACGCTCGGCATGACCGACGAGCTCGACTGCCACGTTGCCGAACAGGCCGCCGAGCGGGCGGGTCTGAAGATCGTGGCGAGCACCAGCCCGCTCATGCACACGCGATTTCGCAAACGGGTCCAGGACGTGGTCACGGCCATTCGCCTGGGCAAGGAGGTCTCCCAGTGTGGCCTCGCCCTGCAGCCCAATGCGCAGCAGTACCTGCGCGGGCGCGGCGTGCTCGCTGGCGCGTTCCCGGCATCCTGGATGCACGAGACCGTGGAAGTGGCGAAGCGGTGCACCTTCTCCCTGGAGGAGCTGCGCTACGAGTACCCCGAGGAGGTGGTCCCCGCCGGGCAGACGCCCGCGTCGCATCTTCGGGCACTGACCTTCGCGGGCGCGGCCACGCGGTTCCCAGCAGGCGTGCCGGAGGCCGTGCGCGCGCAGATCGAGCACGAACTCCAGACCATCGCCCAACTGAGCTACGAGCCGTACTTTTTGACCGTGGCTGACATTGTTCACTGGGCCCGTGATCAGGGCATCCTGTGCCAGGGCCGTGGGTCGGCGGCCAACTCGGCGGTCTGCTACTGCCTGGGTGTCACCGAGGTTGACCCCGCTCGGATGTCGGTGCTCTTCGAGCGCTTCATCAGCGTGGAGCGGCGCGAGCCGCCCGACATCGACATCGACTTCGAACACCAGCGGCGCGAGGAGGTGATGCAGTACATCTACCGCAAGTACGGCCGGGAGCGGGCGGCGCTCACCGGTGTCGTGACGTCTTTTCGCACCAAGTCGGCGATCCGGGACGTGGGCAAGGCGCTGGGCTTTCCGCTGGAGAAGGTCGAGCACCTGGCCAAGACGGCGTACGGCACACCGGCGCAGTGGATCAGCGACGCCTGCCTGGAGGAAGCCGGCCTCAACCCGAACGGCCGGCGCGTGAAGCTGTGGCTCGAGCTCGCCAGCACGGTCAAGGGCTTCCCGCGCCACCTGAGCCAGCACACCGGCGGCTTCGTCATCTCGCGCGACAAGCTCAGCCGGCTGGTGCCCGTGGAGAACGCCTCCATGGAGAACCGCACGGTCGTGCAATGGGACAAGGACGACCTGGACGCGCTCGGCCTGATCAAGGTCGACATCCTTGCGCTGGGCATGCTCACGGCGATCCACCGAGCGCTCGACCTCGTGGGCGCCAAGCTCGGCCGGCCCTTTCGCATGCAGGACGTGCCCGCCGAGTGTCCGATCACCTACGCGATGATCCGCAAGGCGGACACCGTCGGTGTTTTTCAGATCGAAAGCCGGGCGCAGATGACGATGCTGCCGCGCCTGAATCCCACGACCTTCTACGACCTGGTGGTCCAGGTGGCGATCGTGCGGCCTGGCCCGATCCAGGGCGGCATGGTGCATCCGTACCTGCGCAGACGCACGGGCGAGGAGAAGGTCGACTACCCCAGCGAAGACATCAAGAAAGCGACCGAGCGCACACTGGGCATCCCGCTCTTCCAGGAGCAGGTGATGCAGATCGCCATGCTGGCAGCCGACTTCACCGCAGGCGAGGCCGACCAGTTGCGCCGGGCCATGGGCGCCTGGCGCAAGCGCGGCGGTTTGGAGATTCACCAACAGAAGCTGATCAAGCGCATGCTGGCCAAGGGCTACACGCAGGACTTCGCCGACCGCATCGCCAAGCAGGTCGAGGGCTTTGGAAGCTACGGTTTCCCGGAGAGCCACGCGGCGAGTTTCGCGCTCCTGGTCTACGTGAGCTGCTGGCTCAAGCGCCATCACCCGGATGCATTCCTGGCAGCCCTGCTCAACAGCCAGCCGATGGGTTTTTACGCGCCGGCGCAGCTGGTGCGGGACGCAAGGGAACATGGTGTCGTCGTGCGACCAGTCGACGTGACGGCCAGCAGATGGGAGACGACGCTCGAGGAGGAAGTGCGGGATGCGGCGTCACACCGCTGGGACGCCACCTTCGAGCACCCGCTGCGCGCCGTGCGCCTGGGCTTCTCGCGCATCAGCGGCATGCGGGAGACCAGTGCTGCCCGTATCGTCGAGGCGCGCGCGAAGGCGCCGTTCGCGACGGTGGAGGACCTGGCCATGCGTGCCGCGCTCGATGCGCACGACCTCAAAGGCCTGGCACGCGCCGATGCTTTCCTGACGCTGGCGGGGCATCGGCCGTCCGCCGTTTGGGAGGCCGCGGGGGTCGACACCCGGCCGACGAAGATGCTGCGCGACGCGAGGACCGTAGAGGATCCGATCGAGTTCGACGAGCCGGAGGAGGGCGCCGAGATCGCCGATGACTATGCCGCGCTGGGTCTCACCCTTCGCAGGCATCCGTTGGCGCTCATCCGCCACGAACTCGCCAAGTTCAAGATCCGCACGGCCGAGGACCTGAGGGTGCACGGCAAGAACGGCCAGAAGGTGCGCGCCAGCGGCATCGTCACGCACCGTCAGCAGCCAAGCACGGCCAGCGGGGTGATCTTCGCAACGCTGGAAGACGAGACAGGCACGGTGAACATCATCGTTTGGCCAAGCATCGCGGAAGAGCAACGGGCGGCGTTGCGGGGCTCCAAGCTGCTGACCGTGCAGGGCACGTGGCAATCGGAGAAGGGGGTGAACTCGCTGGTGGCGTTGAAGCTCAAGGACCACACCGAGCTGCTGGCGGGGCTGCGGGTGGGGAGCCGGGATTTCCGGTGAGCATTGAGGACCTTTGTCAGGTCCTGTAATGACTGAATCGACCCGCGACGGTCTATCCGGCGCCTCGATTGAACGGACGCAGCGGACTGCTGCTGCCGTCCGAACGCCGGCGTACAAAGTCCATGTTTCGGCGCAAAGCGGTCGTTCCCGCAAAAAGAACTGTCACCTCGCTGATCGTCCGACAAAGTCGATCACTGCCTTGAGCTTCGTTGGCTGGTCATGCCGGCTCGGGTAGTAGAGGTAGAAGCCAGGGAACGTCGGCGAGAACCCGGTTAGAACACCCGTCAGGCGCTTGGCATTGTCAAGGGGCGCCGCCAACGCTTCGAAGGTGCAGGTCAGCCCGGCACCTTCCAACGCGGTGTCCAGGCCGACCAGAGGGTCCGAAATGGTCAAGCTGCCTTGCACCTCGTACTCGACGGGACGGCCTTCGATTTCGAATTCCCACTTGTAGATAGCTCCCGAGCCCCCACAGCTTGGCGCCGGGCGACAGGCGAATGGCAGTCCGGTCCGCGCCGATTTCTTCGGCGACGGCCGTTGCCACTTCGATGGCGAAGCGGGCGCGGCTCTCGAGCGAGCCACCGTACTTGTCGGTGCGGGTGTTGGCGCTGGGAGCGAAGAACTGCTGTACCAGACAGGCGTTCGCGCCGTGGATCTCGACGCCGTCGGCACCGGCTTTGATGGCCCGGCGTGCGGCCACGCGGAAGTCCGCCACCGTCTGGCGAATCTCATCAGTGGTCAGCGCGTGCGGCACAGGGATGGGCTGCATGCCGGTCATGGTGAATATCGGCGTCCCAGGGTCGATTGCCGAGGGCGCCACCGGCGACCGATGGTGGGGCGTGTTGTCCGGATGGGACATGCCCGGCGTGCATCAGCTGAGCACCCAGACCAGGCGCCACATGAACAACTGCAGGGTTGCGGGTGCGCGCTCACGCGCCGGGATTGTTTAGGATCGGGCGTCGCGCGCAACTCCGAATAGCTGACTGAGGCGATCGCTGCCTTGCCGGCGCACCGGCATCAGTCGACGTAGCGCAGGCCCGCCTTGGCGAGCGTTTCACGCATCGCATACATGTCCAAGCCCAATTCGCCCGTCGCCAGCCGTGCGCGTTTGGCGGTCTCGTTGGCTTCGCGCGCCTGGGCCGCATCGGCCACCTGCTGTGCCATGGCTGCGGGAATGACCACCACGCCGTCCACGTCGGCCACGATGACGTCGCCCGGGTTCACCAGCGCGCCCGCACACACCACCGGCACGTTGACCGAGCCGAGCGTGGCCTTGATCGTGCCCTTGGCATGGATGGCGCGACTGAACACCGGGAAGTCCATGGCCGCGAGGTCATGGACGTCGCGCACTCCGCCGTCAATCACCAGCCCTTTGCCGCCGCGCGCGCGGAACGAGGTTGCCAGCAGGTCGCCGAAGAAGCCGTCGGTGCTGTCGCTGGTGCAGGCCGCCACAACGACGTCGCCGGGCTGGATCAGTTCGGCCGCCACGTGCATCATCCAGTTGTCACCTGGTTGAAGCAGCACGGTGATGGCGGCGCCGCAGCAGCGTGCGTTCGGATAGACCGGGCGCATGTGCGGCTGCATCAGGCCGAGCCGGCCCATCGCCTCGTGAAGGGTCGACACGCCGTAGCGCGAGAGTTGCTCGACGGCTGCCGAGTCGGCCCGTCGGATGTTGCGCTGCACGGTGCCCAGCGACTGCGGGTGAGGATGGGAGCTCATGGTCATCGTCCTTGATTGCGCAGGGCGCGGTCCAGTTTTGGGTATACACGGCGCGCATTGCCTTCGAAGATCCGATGGCGCGCCGGCGCGTCGAGGCCTGGGGCGGCCTCGATGTAGCGCCGCGTGTGGTCGTAAGGAAAGCCGGTCTCCGGATCGATACCCCGCACTGCGCCGATCATCTCGCTCGCGAACAGGATGTTGTCGACGGGAATCACGCGCGTGAGAAGGTCGACGCCGGCTTGGTGGTACACGCAGGTGTCGAAAAAGATGTTGTGAAGCAGGTGATCCTTCAACAGCGGCTTGTTCATCTCTTGCGCCAGTCCGCGAAACCGCCCCCAGTGGTAGGGCACCGCGCCGCCGCCATGGGGAATGACCAAGCGCAATGCCGGAAAATCGGTGAACAGATCGGAAGTCAGGCACTGCATGAAGGCGGTGGTGTCCGCGTTCAGGTAATGCGCGCCGGTGGTATGGAAGCAGGCATTGCAGCTCGTGCTCACATGCACCATGGCCGGAATGTCGTGTTCGACCATTTTTTCGTAGAGCGGATACCAGTGGCGGTCCGACAGCGGCGGCGAGTTCCAGTGTCCGCCGGAGGGGTCGGGGTTCAGATTGATGCCGACGAAGTCGTACTCCTTCACGCAGCGTTCCAGCTCCGCAATGCAGCTTTCGGGAGCCACACCGGGCGACTGCGGCAGCATGGCAGCGCCGGCGAAGTGCTCGGGGAACATCTGCGCGACGCGGTGGCAGAGTTCGTTGCAGATCGCCGCCCAGGTGGCACTGGTCTGGAAGTCGCCGATGTGGTGGGCCATGAAGCTCGCGCGCGGTGAAAAGATGGTCAGGTCGCTGCCGCGCTCGCGCATCTTGCGCAACTGATTTGTTTCGATCGATTCGCGCAGTTCGTCGTCGCTGATTCGCAGCGACGCGGCAGACGGTGTTTCCGCAGGGTTGCCAAGGGCGGCAACCTGACGCTTGCGCCAAGCCTCCAGTGCAACGGGAGCGGTGGTGTAGTGGCCATGGCAGTCGATGATCATTGGCAGGTCTGTCGGGTTCGATCGAGGCGTCATGCGACGGGAATCAGCACCCGGCCGCGAAACAGCGGCCGGGCGGTGCGCAGCAGTGCAGCGCCTGCGATGTCGCGGCTGTTGCCGTCCATCAGCAGCCGCACCGTGAATTCGCCGGTGGGATGTTCCACCGAAAGGTCGTGCCGTGGCAGCGTGCTGGCCACGCTGGCGCACAGGCCCTGCGTGACGCTGCCCGGTACCACGCAGGCGGAGGCCACCGACACGGCGCCCAACACGCCGATGGCGTCATGGCACCTGCGCGGGATGAAGGTGCGCGTGTTCAGCGTGCCGCCTGCGAGCGCGCTCGACACCAGCGTCATCTTGGGAACCACCTTGGCGCTCACGTCGCCCAGGCCCATGCGCAGGCCCGCCTGCAGCCGGATCGACTCGATACGTGCCTTCAGGGCCGTGTCGGCATCGAGCGCGGCAGGCGTTTCGTTGCCGCCGATGCCCAGGTCTTGGGCGCGCACCAGCACCACCGGCATGCCGTTGTCGATGCAGGTCACTTCGATGCCGTCGATACGATCCATGGCCTGTCCAGTGGGCAGCAGGGCACCGCAACTCGAACCCCGGATGTCGGAGAAACGCAGCTCAATCGGCGCGCCCGAGCCCGGTACGCCGCTGATGGTGGTGTCGCCGTGATAACGCACGTGTCCGCCCGGGGTCTGCAGCACCGCGTCGCAACAGGCGTCGGTGTTCACCATGCGGATGCGCACCACCGACTCGCCGTCCCGCGTCGGCACCAGCCCCTCGTCGAGCGCGAATGGGCCTACGGCGGACAGGATGTTGCCGCAGGTCGGTGCGTAGTCGATGCGCGATTCGGCGGCCACCACCTGGCCGAACAGGTAGTCGACATCCGCGCGCGGGTCCTTTGACGATGACACGATCGCCAACTTGGTGGTGAGCGGATGCCCGCCGCCGATGCCGTCGATCTGGCGTGCGTCGGGGTGGCCCATGGCGGCAAGGAGCAGCGCGTCTCTTGCAGCGCCTCGAGGCGGCAGGTCGCCCGCGTGGAAGAAAGCGGCCTTGGAGGTGCCGCCGCGCATCAGCACGCAAGGCAGCGAAATCAGGTCGGAGGAACGGCGGTCAGACATGCGCAGAGTCTGGGCAGATCGGGCTGCCCAAGGTCTGATTTCGGTTTGCTGTGCGTTCTTACTTATTTATCGGTTCAGGGAATGCCCGCAGAAAATCCTTGCCCACGGCCGCCAGGTCACTGGGCAGAATCCCGCAATGGTCACTCCAAAATCTATTGCTTGCAAGAAACGCAGCGACACAGGCGCGGCGCTGCAGCTCAATCTGCGGCATTTGCAAGTTTTCAGCGCGGTGGCTTCAACCGGGAGCGTGAGCCAGGCTGCGGATGGTCTGTTTCGCGTGCCCTCGGCAGTCACGCGCGCGGTGGCCGGGCTGGAGTCCAGCTTGGGCGTGGCGCTGTTCGAGCGCAAGGCCCGCGGCATGCTGCTCAATGCTTACGGCCAGGCTGTGCGCATACGCGCACATCGCATCGAGCAGGAGTTCGCGGTGGCCTGCCAGGAGCTTACCGATGGCGGGGAGGCACCGGCGCAGCCGGTGCTGGAGGCGCGTGGCCTTCTTGCCTCGATGTTCAGCGCGCGTCGGCTGGCGCTTTTCGCCAGCCTGTCGGAGATGCACAACATGCCGGCCGTGGCCGCCGCCTTCGGCGTGACACAGCCGGCCATCAGCGCGCTGGTGCGCGAACTGGAGAACCGCACCGGACGCGTCCTCTACATCCGGTGCGCGTCTGGCGTCACGCCGACGCGCGCCGGCAGCCAGTTGGCGTTCCGCTGCAGGCGTGCGCTGTCGGAGCTGCGCAGCATCGAGTCGGACCTGGCAGCCCTGCGTGGTGCGGTCGAAGGCAGCGTGGTGGTCGGGGCGTTGCCGCTGTCGCGCACGCTGATCCTGCCGACGGCCATCGCGTCGCTGATCAAGCATCATGCGCAACTGCGCGTGCGCACTGTCGAGAGCCCCTACGAAGTGCTGGCTGCCGCGCTTCGCAGCGGCGACGTCGATTTCATCCTCGGTGCGCTGCGTCCAGCCGAGGAGGCGAGGGACTTTGTCGAAGAGGCCCTGTTCGAGGACCGGATGGCGCTCATCGTGCGCGCGGGGCATCCTTTGGCCGATCTAAAGCGGATCGGCCTGCACAAACTGCAACGGGCGCAATGGGCGCTGTCGCGCCCCGGCTCGCCTTCGCGAGACTTGCTCGACCGCGCATTCCAGGCTTCGGGGATACCGCCCCCGGTGCCCAGCGTGGAGACCGGCGACCTGGCCTTGCTGCGTGGTGTCCTCACGCAAAGCGACATGGTGACGGCCATCTCTGCCCATCAATTGCATTGGGAGATCGAAAGGGGCACGCTGGTCGTGCTCGATCACCCGCTGCACTGTGCCGCGCGTCAGATCGGCATCACCCTGCGCAGGAGCGCACTGCCTTCGCCGGCGGTGCACGCTCTGTTGCAGGCGGTGAGGGAGGCTGCACGCACACTGCGGCCACGCCCATGAGTCCCGTGGCTTCTTCGGGATGGTTGCATGCGCTGCCCGGCATCGCCGATCGTCTCAAGGGTCTGCGCTGCGTAGCGGCGGTGGCTGCCCATGGGAGCGCCGTGCGAGCGGCCGACATGCTTTTCCTGTCGCAGCCGGCGGTCACGCGTGCTGTGCAGGAGATGGAGAGGTTCTGTGCTGCCCCCCTGTTCGAGCGCGGCGCCCGGGGCATGTTGGCAACCATGCTCGGCGCACGCATCGCCCGGCGGTCCGAGCGGTTGTTCGACCACCTCAAAGCCGGGGCCGACGAAGCCGCGGCGCTGATGCCTGAGGGCCAGGAGCGCGATTCGGTGCGACGGCGCTTCTGCGCCGCCGTGTCGGCGACCTCGTTGAAGGCGCTGGTCGCCATCGCGGCATCGGACAGCGAGGCGCATGCCGCGCAGGGCTTGGGCCAGAGTCAGCCATCTGTCCACAGAGCCTTGCGCGAGCTGGAATCGCTGGCGCGCGCCAAGTTGTTCTGGAAGTCGGTGCGCGGCACGCGGCTCACCGACGCGGGCGACGCCATGCTTCGGCGCGTCAAGCTGGCCTTCGCGGAGATGCGCGCGATCGAGAGCGACATCGCCGCCTGGCATGGGAACGTGCGCGGCCGAGTGGTCATCGGTGCCTTGCCACTGTCAGTTACGCAGTTTCTGCCGCAAGCCATCCAGGCGGTGATGCAGTCGCATCCCGAGGTCGAGGTGATGGTGATCGACGGTACGTACGAGAGCCTGGCGCGGCAACTGAGCCATGCTGATGTCGATGTGATCGTGGGCGCCTTGCGCCCTGCGGCGCCAGGCCTGCGGCAGGAGGCCTTGTTCGATGAGCCGCTGGCCCTCATCGCGCGACCTGGCCATCCCTGCCTGACGCGCCGGTCGCTGGCCCTTCGGCACCTGCTCCAATGGGATTGGGTGATGCCCCCCAGGGGAACGCCTGCCAGCCTCGCACTGCTCGGCGCGTTTGCCGCGCAAGGCTTGCCAGCGCCCAACGAAACCCTGCAGACCAACAATACGGCGCTCACGCGCGCGATGGTGGGCACGACCGATCGCCTGGCCCTCACCTCGCTGCGTCAGGCGCGCGCTGATGCGCAAGCCGGCCTGGTGTGTCTGGTGCCGGTCGCATTGCCGCAGACGATGCGCCGCATCGGCGTTGTATTGCGCGAGAGCAGCGACCCGTCGTCCGAGCTTGCAGCGTTGCTGGCAGCGCTGCGCGAGGCAGCCATCGATAGCTGAAACGCATACCTGGGGGTGGTCAAGTCATTCGACTTGCCACCGGGTCTGACGCAAGCTCGCCTCCCTGAGTTCGGCATGCGCAGCGCGCCTTGCCGGTCTTTCAATCAAGGTGCCGATTCAGGCCGGTGAAAGGGTGGGGATGAATGCTTCCGTGGTGGTCTTCCTGCCGGGATTGCTCTGCGATGAAGCAGTCTGGAGCGCGCAATGCCGGGCTTTGACGCAAGTGCATTGCAAGGTGGCATCGTTCGACCTGCTGTCGTCCATCACTGCGATGGCGCAACAGGTTCTCGCGCAGACCGAAGCTCCTCGCTTCTCGCTGGCGGGCCACTCCATGGGGGGGCGCGTGGCGCTGGAGATGGTGCGTCTTGCGCCGCAGCGCATCGAGCGGCTGGCCTTGCTCGACACCGGCATGGATGCACTGGCGCCAGGTGAAGCCGGGGCTGCGGAGCGGGCCAAGCGCATGGCGTTGCTAAAGCTGGCTCACCAGGAAGGCATGCGCGCCATGGGGCGCCAGTGGGCGCTAGGCATGGTGCACCCGTCGCGCAGGAACACGCCGCTGTTCGACGCCGTGCTTGACATGATCGCGCGCAAGACGCCCGCCGTCTTCGAAGCGCAGATCGAGGCGCTGCTCGCGCGGCCGGACGCCCGAGCCGTGCTGGAGGGAGTGGATTGCCCCGTGCTGCTGCTGTGCGGGCGGCAGGACGTCTGGAGCCCACTGTCTCGCCACGAGCAGATGCAGACGCTGACGCCTGGATCGCGTTTGGCTGTGATTGAGGATGCGGGCCACATGACGACCATGGAGGCACCTGAGCGCGTGTCGGCGGCCTTGGCGGCATGGCTGCATCAGCGGTCCGCCGATTGACCCACGGCCGCTTGAGTCGCCCGGTGCACCCATGCACGTCCTCGGAGGACCGGCAGGATCAGGAGGATGTGGCGACCTTCTCGAGCAGTTGCAGCAATTGCTGGCGCTCCGGCGTGCTGAGCTTGCTGGCGATCTCCGCTTCATAGAGCTGCAACGCTCCGTTGATCTCCAACAGCTTCTTTTCGCCGATGGACGTGACCTTCAATGCATAGCGCCTGCGGTCGTCCGCGCAATCGACTCGGCTGATCAGTTGGGCAGCCTCCAGCGAATCCACGATCTTGAGCACGCTGGGGCCGGTGATGAACAGGCGCTGCGCCAGTGCGGCCTGGGTGATGCCGTCTTCCATCGCAATGAGCGACAGCGCGGTCATGCGTGCCGGAGACAGGTCCAGCGCACCGAGCATCGAGTGGAAGACGTCGTAGGCCCGCACTTGCGCCCTGCGCAGTGCATAGCCCAGCGAATCGCTCTGGAAGTCATGCGGCGCGGGACTGGCTTTCGGAAGCGTTTTCTTCAGGGTCTTCTTCGAAGCTGATTTCGTGGTTGACATCAAGGTTTTCCCCTATGCGTGCTGACGGGTTGCTGCGGCATTATCCATGGCAAATAGTTAGCCAGGCTAATTACTAGCCAGACTATCTAATAGTTCCACTTCCTGAAGAGATCACAACGTGCCACTGAATTCCGAAATCATCGACGACGCATCGCGCCAGGTCCTGGTGGCGATCGAAGGCCCCATTGCCGTGTTGACGCTCAATCGCCCTGCCAAGCGCAACGCGCTGAGCCTGAGAGTCATTGGCGACTTGAACGCTGCCTTCGAGGCCCTGCCCGCCAGCGTGAAGGCCGTGGTGCTCAACGGCAACGGTGAACACTTCAGCGCGGGGCTCGACCTGTCCGAGCTCAAGGCGCTGTCGCCTGCCGAAGGCGTCATGCACTCGCGCGTCTGGTACGAGGCCTTCGACAAGATCCAGTTCGGCAAGCGCCCGGTGGTGTGCGTGATGCATGGCGCCGTGGTGGGCGGCGGCCTCGAACTGGCATCGGTGGCACACGTGCGGGTGGCCGAGAACAGCGCCTACTTCGGCTTGCCCGAAGGGCAGCGCGGCATCTTCCTGGGCGGCGGCGGTTCAGTGCGCGTCACCAAGCTCATCGGGTTCTCGCGTGTCACCGAGATGATGCTCACGGGCCATGTGTACAGCGCCGCTGAAGGGCTGCAGATCGGGTTGGCGCATCACCTGGTGGCTGACGGCCAGGGGCTGGCCAAGGCGCGTGAATTGGCCCTGCGCATGGCCGCCAATGCGCCCATGTCCAACTTCGCGATCATGCACACGCTGCCGCTGATTGCCGAGCAGCCCATGGTGCACGGGCTGATGACCGAGGCCCTTATCGCCAGCATCACCCAGTCTGAACCCGAAGCCAGGGAGCGCGTAGAGGCTTTCCTGCAAAAGCGCGCCGGCAAGGTGCTGCCCGGCTGACCCCGGCCGCCGCGGCTCCATTGCACCGTACGCAGACAAACCACAGGAGACTCACTTGAACAAGCCCGCACCTCATCTTCAAAGCGTCGACGGCGACACCGAGCGCCAAGGCCTGCATCCGCTGTTTCGACCACGCTCGGTGGCCATCATCGGCATGTCGGGCAAGCCTGGTTCGGCCGGCCAGGTCGTGCTGGGCAATCTGGTGCGGGGTGGGTTCTCGGGCGACGTGTACCTGGTCGGCCGCAGTGGCGGCCAGATCGACGGGCGCGAGGTGTTCACCGACGTGGCGCAGTTGCCTGAGTCGCTCGACCTGGCGATCCTGATGCTGCCGGCGGAGGCCGTCCTGGAGACCTTGCGCGCCTGCGTGGCTCGCCGCGTGCGTGCTGCCATCTGCTTTGCATCGGGCTTCGCCGAGATGGGCGAGGAGGGACGTGCACAGCAACGCGAGATCGCCGAGGTGGCGCGGGCCGGCGGCATGACGCTGTTGGGGCCCAACACCGTGGGCTACTTCAATTACGTGGATGCTTTTTACGTGATGATGGTCGAGCTGGTGCTGCCGCCGCGCCTGGATCCGGCGGCCGGGCCGGCCGTGGCGGTGGTGGCGCAAAGCGGCGGCATCGGCGCGCACATCGCGGCGTCCCTGCAGGCGCGCGGCGTCCCCATCTCCTACATGATGACCACCGGCAACGAGGCGCAGGTCGGTCTGGCCGAGCTGATCTCTTTCTTTGTCGACGACTCCCACACGGGCGTGGTGGTGGTGTATGCCGAGCAGATCCGCTCGGCACCGGGTTTCCTGGCCGCGGCGCGCAGCGCGTGTGCGAAGGGCAAGGCCGTGGTGCTGCTGCATCCCGGGCGCAGTGAACAATCGCAGGCCTCCGCCGCCTCACACACCGGCGCACTCGCCGGCAACCACGCCGCCATGCGGCTGGCGGTGTCACATGCCGGTGTACTGGTGGTGGACAGCCTGGAGGAGGCGATCGATCTGGGGCAGCTGCTGCTGCGCTTTCCGCAGGCGCCCACCGGCGGCCTGGGCCTGGTGACGGCCTCGGGCGCCCTCTGCGGCATCACGCAGGATTATGTGGAGCCGCTCGGGCTGGCACTGCCGCCGCTGGCGTCCGCGCAGGTCGAGGTGCTGCGTTCGCACTTGCCGACCTACACGCCGCCGCGCAATCCGCTCGACCTCGGTACGCTGGTGGCCTGGAAGCCCGAACTCATCGGCCTGGGCACTGCGGCCGTGCTGGCCGACTCGGCGGTGGGCAGCGTGGTGGTGTCGTTGCCGATGCCCGAGCCGCAGGCGTCGGTGCGCTGGTTGCAGTCCTTCCTGGACGGCACGGCCGAGAGCAGCAAGCCGGCCATCTTCGTGATGCAGAACGAGGATGTTGCGCTGGACCCGGCGTTCATTGCATTGGCGCACCGCAGCGGCGCTGTCGTCATGCGTTCGCCCGAACGTGCGTTGCGCGCCCTGGCCAGCGTCACCCGTTTCGGTCGGGACCGGGCGCTCGCGGTGGAGGCATCCGATCCGCCCATGCGCGCCTTGCCGACGCTGCCCGAACTGGGCGCGGGAACGCAGGCCGAATGGGTGGGCAAGCAGGTGCTGCGCGCGATGGGCATTCGCACGCCCGAAGGCGCGTTGGCCACGCGACCCGACGAGGCCGCACAGATTGCCGATCGCATCGGATATCCGGTGGTGATGAAGGCGCAAGCCGCCACGCTGGCGCACAAGAGCGAGGTCGGTGGCGTGCTCTTGGGCATCCGCGACGAGGCGGCCCTGCGTGCGGCATGGCGGCAACTCCACGACAACGTGGCGGCGGCGGATGCCAGCCTGGTGCTGGACGGCGTGCTGGTCGAAGCCATGGGCGATCGCGGACTGGAACTGGTGGTGGGCGCCACGCGGGATGCGCAGTGGGGCCCCGTCCTCATGGTGGGCCTGGGCGGCATCTGGGTCGAGGCGCTGGGCGATGTGCAACTGCTGCCCCCCGATTTGCCACGTGTCGCCATCGTCGAGCGACTGCACAGGCTGAAGGCCGTCAAGCTGCTGACGGGTTTTCGGGGCACCACGCCGGTGGACCTGGAGGCGGTGACGGACGTCGTCCTGGCGCTGGGGCAGCTCATGTGCGCGCACCCCGAGATCGCAGAGGTGGACATCAACCCGCTCGTGGCCTATCCAGTGGGCGAGGGCGTGATCGCACTCGACGCGCTGGTGGTCGTGCGAGAAAGCTGCGCGGCATGAACACCACGCCATTTCTCGACGAGCTGGTGGCCATCGACATGCACACGCACGCCACCGTCTCGACCCGCAATCCGCCGGACGAAGTGGCCATGGCCATCGATGCTGCGATGGACGCGTACTTCAAGCAGCCGATGCCCCGGCCGACCATTGCCGAGACAGCGGCCTACTACCGCGAACGCCGCATGCTCGCGGTGATCTTCACCGTCGACACGGAGCGGGAGACCGGGCAGGTTCGCATCACCAACGAGGAAGTGGCGCAGGAGGCAGCGATGCATCCTGATGCGCTGATTCCATTTGCCAGCATCGATCCGATGCGCGGCAAGATGGGTGCGCGGGAAGCACGGCGACTGATCAAGGACTTCGGTATCCGCGGCTTCAAGTTTCATCCGTCGGCGCAGGGATTCTTCCCCAACGATCGGCAGGCCTATGCGGTGTACGAAGCCATCGCCGAGGCGGGTTTGCCGGCCATCTTCCACAGCGGCCAGACCGGCGTGGGCGCGGGCCTGCCGGGCGGCGGCGGCATCCGCCTGAAGTACTCGGACCCGATGCTGCTCGACGACGTGGCGGTTGACTTTCCGCAATGGCCCATCGTCATCGCCCACCCGTCCTTCCCCTGGCAGGACAACGCGCTCGCGGTGGCGACGCACAAGCCGAACGTCTACATCGACCTGTCGGGCTGGTCGCCGAAGTACTTTCCGCCGCAACTGGTGCAGTACGCGAACACCTTGCTCAAGCACAAGGTGCTGTTCGGCTCCGACTATCCCGTGCTCACGCCGGATCGCTGGATCAAGGACTTCGACACCCTGGCCATCAAGCCCGACGTGCGTCCGTTGGTGCTCAAGCAGAACGCGATCCGTCTGCTGGGCCTCGACCGGGACCCGCTGCATGGCCGCTATCAGCGCCTCAAGCCACCTGCAGCCGAAGGCTGCTGCTAAAGCCGCAGTGCCAGGCGCCAACCCTCGTCCCCAACCCTCCGATCGCCATGAATACCGAATCCTTCCTGAATCCCGCCCTCGAGCGCCCGAGCATCTACAGCGACGGCTGGCGCGAGGTCCCGTCTCACGCCGACGTGATCGAGCCCGCCACCGGCGCGCTGCTGCATCGCGCAGGACAGGCCGGGCCAGCCGAGGTGGCCGTTGCGGCTGCGTCGGCCGCTGCCGGCCAGGCAGCATGGGCAGCCACGGCGCCGCGCGACCGTGCCGCCGTGCTGCTGCGCGCCGCCGAATTGTTCGACAAGCACACCGCCGAACTCGCACTGTACGTTGCCCGCGAAACCGGCGGCACCCTGCACAAGGGCCAGCACGAAGTGCGTGAGGCTGCCGCCTTCTGCCGCATCGCCGCCGGCATGCCCAACCAGGCGCAGGGGCAGGTCTTGCCGACCGTGCCAGGCCGCTTGAGCATTGCCCGTCGCGTGCCGCTTGGTGTGATCGGCGTCATCTCGCCTTTCAACTTCCCCCTCGTGCTGACGATGCGCGTGGTCGCGCCCGCATTGGCAATCGGCAATGCCGTGCTGGTCAAACCCGATGCCCGTACGCCGGTCAGCGGCGGCTTGATGATCGCGCGCGTGCTGGAGGAGGCCGGGTTGCCCCGCGGCGTGCTGCACGTGCTGCCCGGCGGTGCCGCCGCCGGCGAGGCGCTGGTGACGGAGCCGCACGTCAACATGATTTCCTTCACTGGGTCCACTGCCGTGGGGCGCCGCATCGGTGCGCTGGCGGGCGGACTGCTGAAGAAGGTGTCGCTCGAACTCGGCGGCAGCAATGCGCTGATCGTGCTGGACGATGCCGACCTCGATCTGGCGGCCAGCAATGCCGCATGGGGTGCCTGGCTGCATCAGGGACAGATCTGCATGGCCTCCAACCGTGTGCTGGTGCAGTCGTCCATCGCGCAGACCATGGCCGACAGGCTGGTCGTCAAGGCGGGTCGCCTGCCCATGGGCGATGGCGCCACGGGGCAGGTTGCGCAGGGGCCGTTGATCGACGCGCGCCAGCGCGACAGGGTGCACGACCTGGTGCGACGCAGCGTGGATGCGGGCGCGACCCTGCTGGCCGGAGGCACGTACGACGGGCTGTTCTATGCGCCTACGGTGCTGGCCAACGTGCGGCCTGGCATGCCGTGTTTCGATCAGGAGGTGTTCGGCCCGGTGCTCAATCTCGTCAGCTTCGACACCGATGAAGAGGCTGTCGCCCTGGCCAACCATGGCGAGGGCGGCCTGGCGGCGGCGGTGATTGCCAGGTCAGTGGGCCGTGCCATGGCGCTGGGCCAGCGGCTGCGTGCCGGGATGGTTCACATCAATGACCAAACCATCAACGACGACGGGACCAACCCGTTCGGCGGTCCCGGTAGTGCGGGCAACGGCAACACGCATGGCGGGCCCGCCGACTGGGAGGCGTTTGCCAGCTGGCAGTGGCTCACGGTCAAGGACACGCCGCCAGCCTACCCGTTCTGAATCCAACCCCAATGACCCCGGCACGTCCGCACACGGAGACAACAACAATGAAATTCCAAAATCAGGTGGTAGTCGTCACAGGCTGCAGTTCGGGCATCGGCGCCGAGACGGCCCGCACCCTGCGTTCGCAAGGTGCGAGGGTGATCGGCATCGACCGCCATCCACCTGCCTTGACGGTCGACGCCTTCGTGCAGGCCGACCTGTCCGAGGCGGCCGCCATCGACGCGGCCGTGGCGCAGTTGCCCGAGCGCGTCGATCACCTCTGCAACGTGGCTGGCGTGCCGGGCACGGCAGCGGTTGCGATGGTGGCGCGCGTGAACTACCTCGGGCTGCGCCATCTCACGCATCGCGTGGTCCAGCGGATGCCCGCAGGGGGGTCGGTGGTGAACGTCGCTTCGATCCTGGGCCATGAATGGCTGCAACGGGCTGCGGCGCACAAGGCATTGGCGGCCTGCGAAAGCTTCGATGCGGGCCTGGCCTGGCTGGCGGAGCATGCGGTCGCACAGGACACCTGCTACCAGTATTTCAAGGAGGCGTTGATCGTCTGGAGCACGCTGCAGTCGCAGCGCTGGTTCATGGGTCAAGGCATCCGCATGAACTGCGTGGCGCCGGGGCCCGTCATGACACCCATCCTGGGTGACTTCGCCACGATGCTGGGCGCCGAGCGCGTGCAGCGCGATGCGCACCGCATCAAGCGCCCGGCATTGGCTGACGAGATCGCGCCCGTGATCGCCTTCCTCTGCTCGGATGCCGCGCGCTGGGTCAGCGGCGCCACGGTGCCGGTGGACGGTGGCATGGCCGCCACCTACCTCTGAACTCCTGAACGCTGGACCCTGAGGCCGGTTCGGAGCAGCACCTGAAGAAATAACAACGGAGACAAAAATGCAACATCACCACAAGTGCCTGGCAGTCGCGGCAGTCCTGACGCTGCCTTGCGCCTATGCCATCGACATCGAATCGTCGGACCCGGACACCCAGATCCGCTTGGACCTGACGGCCAAGTACAGCACGGGCTATCGGCTGAAGAATCCTTCGGCTTCGTTGTCCGCGTTCAATCCTGCCGTCGATCCTGGCACGATCAACGAGGACGATGGCAATCGCAATTTTCGCAAGGGCCTGATCTCCAACCGCGTCGACCTGCTCGGGGAGTTCGACGTGACGAACAAGTGGGGCGGCTTTCGTCTGAGCGGCACGAGCTTCTACGACGACGTCTATCGCAAGGGCAACGACAACGATGGCCTGGTGCCCGTCAACAACTACCCGGGCCAGGCCAGCAATGCGTTTCTTCCTGTCACCGCCAGGCGGCATGGCGCCGACAACCAGCTGCTGGATGCCTTTGCCTTCGTGAAGGGTGACCTGGGTGCGGGCATGTCCGGCACCGTGCGCCTGGGCAAGCACAGCATTCAGTATGGCGAGAGCCTCTTCTTCGGCCAGAACGGCATTGCCAATGCGCAGGGGCCGTCCGACGTGGCCAAGATCCTCTCGGTGCCAGGCTGGCAGTACAAGGAGGTGCTTCGGCCGGTGGAGCAGGTCTCGACTTCCATCCAGCTGCGCCCGGGCCTGTCCGTCGGTGGCTACTATCAATTCAAGTGGCGCCCCAGCCGCATTCCGGAGGTTGGCAGCTATTTCTCTAATCAGGACTACATCGGCACTGGCGTGACCTACCTCGGGCCGCAGGTGTTGCGCCACGACGAGCAGTTCGACCTCACGCCCAAGGACAGCGGTCAGGGCGGCGTGCAGATCCGTTGGGCGCCCGCGGGCAGCGACTATGAGTTCGGCCTTTATGCCGCGCGCTACCACGACAAGGGTCCGACGGTTCCGGTCTTCGACGTACTCAACAACCGCGTCAACACCGCCTACGCCGAAGGCATCAAAACCTTCGGGGCCAGCGTCACGTCCTCGCTCGGCCAGCTCAATTGGGCGGCAGAGGCCTCGATCCGCACCAATGCGCCGCTCAACGTGAGCCCGGTGGTGGTGGCGGGCTCGTCGTGCAGCAACTCGGGTGACGAGACCTGCTATGCGGTAGGGCGCACCGCGCATGTGAACCTGTCGGGCGTCTATGTGCTGCAACCCTCCGCCTTCTGGGGTGGCGGGGCCTTGCTGGGCGAGCTGGCCTGGAATCGGACGCTGAGCGTGACACATGGCCCGTCGCGCAACGTGATTGCCGGCGGCACCGTGGATCCCAACACCACGCGCGATGCCTATGCGGTGCGCGGCATCTTCGCGCCGACCTACTTCCAGGTGATGCCCCAGCTGGACCTGACGGTGCCGATCAGCCTGGGCTACAACTTCGGCGGACGCTCCTCGGCGGTCGGCAATTTCGCCGGGGGCGTCTCCAAGGCAGGCGACGTCAGTTTTGGCTTGCAGGCGAAGTACCAGCAGGTCTGGACCTTCCAGATCAACTACACGCATTACCTGGGTTCGGCGGCCACCTACACGCAGACGATGGTGCCGGGCTCCGCGACGCCGCGTCAACTGTCCTTCGGCCAGAGCCTCAAGGACCGCGATTACATCTCGATGAGCGTGCAGCGCACTTTCTGACGGTGTCCCCCTTTTCCTGGAGTCAACTCATATGAAAAACAACGTACTGTCCTGCGCACTTCTTGCCGGCATCACCCTGGTGTCGCATAACGCCATGTCGGCCGTGTCGGCCGAGGAGGCCGCCAAGCTGAACACATCGCTGACGCCGCTGGGCGCCGAGCGTGCCGGCAACAAGGATGGCAGCATCCCTGCGTGGACCGGCACCGCCGCCCGGTTGCCCGCCGGCTACAAGAGCGGTGAGCCGCGGCCCAATCCATTCCCCGCCGAGAAGCCGGTGCTCAGCATCACGGCGGGCAACATGGCCGCGCATGCTGACAAGTTGTCGGACGGGGTCAAGGCCCTGTTGCAGAAGTATCCGAGTTACCGCGTGGACGTCTATCCCACGCACCGCACCGCCATCGCGCCCCAGTGGGTCTATGACAACACGGCGAAGAATGCCACGCGAGCCAAGCTGCAGGACGGCGGGCAGGGCGTGGAAGGGGCTTACGGCGGCATCCCCTTCCCACTGGCCAAGGACGGCAACGAGGCGCTGTGGAACCATCGGCTGGCCTGGCTGGGCAACAATGTGACGTCGACGGTTCGCGTCTTCATGGCCACCGCCGACGGCAAGCGCTCCATGCCCTCCGCGGGCACCCAGACCTGGCGATTTCCCTACTACGACCAGGACGGCAGCCTCGACAAATTCGAGGGCTACTACCTGCTGGGCAAGTTCGTCACGACCGGCCCCGGCTCCAAGGCCGGCGAGGCGATCCTGGTACATGAGTCGGTCGACCCGACCAAGCAGCCGCGCAACCTGTGGCAGTACCTGGTGGGCCAGCGCCGCGTACGCAAGGCGCCTTCGGTGGCCTACGACACGCCGGATTCGGTGACTTCGGGCATTGGGCTGACCGATGAGGCCTTCAACCTGTTCGGTCCGCTCGACAAGCACGAGCTCAAGCTGGTGGGCAAGCGCGAGATGTACATCCCCTACAACAACACGATGGCCGCCCAGATCAAGGTGGACGATCTGATGGGCGCCAACCACCTCAATCCCGATCAGGTGCGCTGGGAACTGCATCGTGTGTGGGAGGTCGAGGCGACGCTCAAGGCCGGCCAGCGCCATGTGGTGAGCAAGCGCAAATACTATTTCGACGAAGACACCTGGCAGATCATGATCTTCGACGGCTGGGACGCGAAGGGCCAGCTCTGGCGCACCAACTATACCTTGGCCACCTACTTGGCCGACGTGCCTGCGGTGGTCGGCAACACGATGTGGGGCGGCTACGATCTGCAGACCGGCGCCTACTACATCAACATGGCGCCGAACGAGTTGCCGGCCCACTACAAGCAACTGCCGGCGATTCCAACCTCTTTTTTCTCGCCTGAAACGCTGGCCAGCGAAGGAGCGCGTTGATGCCACGCAGTTTTTCGGCCGCGCGTGCGGGTGCATGGCTGTCGCGCGCCTGCCTGTGCGGCGCGGCCCTGCAGGCCGGGGCCGCGGGAGCGGCACCGCCCGCCGTGCCCAGCGCGTTGCGTACCCCGGCGCTCGTCACGCCCAAGGCGCTCCAGGCAGGCATGCTGGCAGTCGCCCGTGCCGGCAGCCGGCTGGTGGCGGTGGGCGAGCGCGGAACGGTGCTCTTGTCCGACGATGGCGGCAAGGTCTGGCGACAGGCGCAGGTGCCAGTGCAGACCACGCTCACCAGCCTTTGCTTTGCCGATGCGCAGCAGGGCTGGGCGGTCGGTCACATGGGAGTGGTGTTGCGCACGGTCGATGGCGGGCAGACCTGGGCCCGTCAGCTCGATGGGGTGCAGTCCGCCCAGGTGGCGTTGCAGTCTGCCCAGGACGCCCATGACGACTGGGAGCAGCGCCATGCGCAGCAGTTGCTCAAGGACGGTCCGGACAAGCCTTTCTTCGACGTGGCCTGTCTGGACGGGGAGCGCGCGATTGCCGTAGGCGCCTACGACATGATCTTTGCCACCGACAACGGTGGCAGGCAATGGCGTCCCATGCACAAGGCGCTTGCGCAGCGCCAGGGCGCTCATCTGTATGCCATCCGGCAGGTGGGCGATCGCTTGTTCATTGCCGGGGAGCAGGGCTTGCTGATGCGTTCGGACGACCGCGGTGCGAGCTTCCAGCGGCTGGAGACGCCTTACAAGGGCAGCTACTTCGGGCTGCTCGCGAGCCCCACGGGCGCGGTACTGGCCTACGGGCTGCGCGGCAATGTCTACCGCAGCGCAGACCAAGGCCAGACCTGGTCGCAGATACGCACCGGAGTCACGGAAAGCATCAGCGCAGGCGTGGCACGTGCCGACCGCGGCCTGGTGCTGCTCAGCCAGGACGGCGAACTGCTGTTCAGCCGGGACGACGGCATGACCTTCAGCCGTCAGGCTTCGATCGCAATGCCGGCCGCCGGCCTCGCACAAGCAACCACCGATGCCGGCTTGGTCGTCGCCGGTCTGCGTGGCCTGCGCGTGCTTCCTTCCTCACCGTGAGACGACCATGAACCCGACGAACGACCTGCAGCCCGTGATCGCCCGGCTGGAAGACTTCGACAGCCAGTCTGGAACCCGCGCGGAGCGTGTGTTCTTCAACCACCGTCTGGCGGTGGTGTTGGTGTGCATCTTCATCACCGTGGTGCTGGGGTGGCTGGCCACCGGCTTGCGCCTGAACGCCAGCTTCGACAAGACCATCCCCACCCAGCATCCCTACGTTGCCAGCTACCTGGCCAACCGGGCCAACCTCGGCGGGCAGACCAACGTGGTGCGCATTGGCGTGGAGAACACGCGGGGCACGGTGCTCGATGCGCACTACATGGCAGTGCTGCAGAAGATCAACGACGAGGTCTTCCTGATGCCTGGCGTGGAGCGCGCCTTCATGAAGTCGCTCTGGACGTCGGCCACCCGCTGGGTCGCGGTGACCGAAGACGGGCTGGAGGGCGGCACCGTCATCCCCGACGGCTACGACGGCTCGGCCCGCAGTCTGGCGCAATTGCGCGTGAACATCGAGCGCTCGGGCGAAATCGGTCAGCTGGTGGCCAACGACTTCAAGTCGAGCATCATCCTGGTGCCGCTGCAAGGCGTCGATCCGAAGACCGGGCGGGCGCTCGATTACGGCGAGTTCGGCCGGCAGGTCGAGACGATGCGCGCCAAGTACGAACGCGAGGGCATCCGCCTGCACATCACCGGCTTTGCCAAGGTCACGAGCGACCTGATCGACGGCTTGCGCAGCATGCTGGTGTTCTTCGGCCTGGCACTGCTGATCACCGGCACGGTGGTGTTCGCTTACACGCGCTGCCTGCGCAGCACCGCGCTGGTGGTGGCCTGCTCGCTGATCGCCGTGATCTGGCAATTCGGACTGCTCGCCGCGCTGGGCTACGAACTCGATCCTTACTCGGTGCTGGTGCCCTTCTTGGTGTTTGCCATCGGCATGAGCCACGGCGCGCAGAAGATGAACGGCATCATGCAGGACATCGGGCGCGGCACGCATCGGCTGGTCGCTGCGCGCTACACCTTCCGCCGTCTTTTCATGGCCGGGCTCACCGCCTTGCTGTGCGACGCGGTGGGGTTTGCCGTATTGGCCATCATTCAGATCAAGGTCATCCAGGACCTCGCCGCGATCGCCAGCATCGGCGTGGCGGTGCTGATCTTCACCAACCTCGTGCTGCTGCCGATCCTGCTGAGCTACCTGGGCGTGAGTGCCAGTGCGGCCCGGCGCAGCCTGGCCGCGGAAGCCGCGGATGCCCGGCAATGGAGGTGGCTGGAGCAGTTCACTCGTCGCGGCCCGGCGCTGGCCGCCATCGCCGTGTCGGTGCTGCTGGCCGCCGGCGGCTATGCCGTGAGCCTGCGCCTGCAGATCGGTGACCTGGACCCGGGGGCGCCTGAGCTGCGAGCCGAATCGCGCTACAACCGCGACAACGCGTACTTGGTCGAGCACTACGCCGCCAGCGCCGACATCTTCACCGTCATGGTGGCCACGCCCGAGGAGCAATGCACGCGCTATGCCACCCTCGCCAAGGTCGACGACCTGGCCTGGCGCCTGGAGCAACTGCCCGGCGTGGAGTCGACCAAGTCGATGGCCGGACTGTCGAAGTGGGCCTCGGTGGGCTACAACGAAGGCAACCTCAAGTGGTTCGAGCTGGTGCCCAACGAGGCCGCGCTGGGCGGCGTGCAGACCCGTGCTCCGCGCGAACTGTTCAACCAGGGCTGCTCCTTCCTTTCGCTCTTCGTCTATCTGAAGGACCACAAGGCCCAGACCTTGACCCATGTGGTGCAGGAGGTGGAGAAGTTCATCGCCGAGGACGCGGCCGACCCGTCGCGCGATCCGGGCGTGCGCTTCATGCTGGCCGCCGGCAGTGCAGGCATCGACGCGGCCACCAACATCGTGGTGAAGGACGCCATGCGCGAGATGCTGTTCTGGGTGTACGCCGCGGTCATCGCGCTGTGCTGGGTCACGTTCCGTTCGTGGCGCGCGGTGGTCGTGGCGGTGTTGCCCCTGATGCTGACCTCGGTGTTATGCGAGGCGCTGATGGTCGCACTGGGCATGGGCGTGAAGGTGGCGACGTTGCCGGTGATCGCGCTGGGCGTGGGCATCGGCGTCGACTATGCGCTGTACGTGCTGAGCGTGATGCTGACCCGCATGCGCGAAGGCGATAGCCTGGCGCAGGCCTATCGCCACGCACTCAGGTTCACGGGCAAGGTGGTGATGCTGACCGGCATCACGCTGGCCCTGGCGGTGGGTACCTGGGCTTTCTCGCCCATCAAGTTCCAGGCCGATATGGGGATTCTGCTGGCCTTCATGTTCGTCTGGAACATGGTCGGCGCCTTGGTGCTGGTGCCGGCGCTGGGCGTGTTCCTGTTGCGCGATCCACAGGTGGCCCGCACAGCCCCAGCCTCCCCGCAGCTCGCCAAGGCCTGAACACAACGAACCGCGCCGTCCTGCGCGCGCCATTTCGATCATCGACTCTCCACGACCCACCATGAATCTTCTCGATACCCCTGTTCTCGTGACCGGCGCGGCGTCCGGCCTGGGTGCCGCGACCGCGCGACTGCTGGCCGCCGCTGGCGCGCGTGTTGCCGTCCTGGACGTGCAACTGGACAAGGCGCGCCAGGTCGCCAGCGACATCCAGGGCCTGGCGGTGCATTGCGACGTCACGGACCCTGCCGGCGCCGAGCAGGCGATCGCGCAGGCCCGCGCGGCCCACGGCCCGGCCCGGCTGCTCGTCAACTGCGCGGGCGGCGGCGCGCCGCGCCGTGTGGTGAACCGAGAGGGCGTGATGCCACTGGAGGCCTTCACGAAGGTACTGAACCTCAACCTGGTGGGCGCCTTCAACATGACGCGCCTGGCCGTCGCCGACATGATGGCGACGCAGCCGCTGGCCGATGGCGAGCGGGGCCTGGTGCTGTTCACCGCATCGGTGGCTGCCTTCGAGGGGCAGATCGGTCAGGCCGCCTACACCGCGGCCAAGGGCGGGCTGGTGGCATTGACGATCCAGTTGGCGCGTGAGTTTTCATCGGCGGGCATTCGCGTGATGACCATCGCGCCAGGCATCTTTCACACCCCGCTGTTCGACAACACCGCGCCCCAGGTCCAGCAGGCGCTGGCCGAAGCCGTGCCCTTTCCGCAGCGCCTGGGGCGTGCCGAGGAATTTGCCGAGCTGGCCCTGCACATTGCCGGAAATCGCTATCTCAATGGCGAGGTCATCCGCATCGATGGCGCTGCACGCATGGCGCCCCGTTGAACCCGGCCGTGCCCATGACCGAATTCAACTCACCGCAACTGCAGCTGCTGATTGAAAAAGCGTGCCGCGATCTCGTGATGGACGCGGCGGCACGCAACGACGCGCAAGACCATGCGGGTCTGGCCGCGCTGTTCACGCCCGACGCCGTGCTGGAGCGCCCCGGCGCTGCGCCATTGCAAGGCCGTGCGGCCATCGAGGCGTCTTACCGCGAACGGCCCGCCGAGCGCCTGACCTTGCATCTCGTCGTCGGCACCCGCTTGACGCTGAGTGACGACGCGCGCGCCAGCGCGGTGAGCCAAGTGCTGGTGTGGAGCGGCAGCCGTGCCGACGAAGCCGGTCCGATGGGGCGGCCCGCTGCGGCACGGCAGGCCGTGGGGTTGTTCGAAGACAGCTTCGAGTTAACCGCAGAAGGCTGGCGCATTGCCCGCCGCATTGCCCGCTTCGCGCTCTACCGCGATCAATGAATCGATCGAGCCGCAATCACATCCAGATTCGAGAACTCCTCATGCAACCCAGTTCATTTCCCACTTCTAACGCCGATGCCACGCACCTACCAGGCACCTACCTGTTCGACCTGGCGCTGTCGCGCCAGGGCTATGTCTTCAACCGCATGTGCGCCGCCTTGCGCAAGCCCGAAGCGCGCGCGGAATTCCTGGTCGATCCAGACGCCTACATGCGCGCTCAGGGCGTGAGCGAGGCGCACCGCGATGCAGTTCACCGGCGCGACTGGCTGGCGCTCACCCGACTGGGTGGCAATCTGTTCTTCTTTCTCAAGCTGGCGGTCACCTTGGGCGTGGGGCTTTACGCCGTCGGCGCGCAGATGCGTGGCGAGAGCTATGAGGAATTCATGCGCACGCGCAGCGTGCCGGGAGCGGTGTAATGGCACGTCTTGTCGCCGGCATCGGTTCTTCGCATGTGCCCTCGATCGGTCGCGCGCACGACCAGGGTAAACAGGACACGCCCGAATGGGCGCCGCTGTTCGATGGCTTCGCACCCGTCAAGCGTTGGCTGGCCGAGGAGGTTCAGGCCGATGTCGTGATCGTCGTCTACAACGACCACGGCACCGAATTCCTGCTCGACCGCTATCCGACCTTTGCGCTGGGAGTGGCCGACTCTTATGCGGTGGCCGACGAGGGTTACGGCCCGCGGCCGCTGCCGCAGTTCAAAGGCGATCCGGCGTTCTCCGCGCACTTGGCGCAATCCCTGCTGACGCAGGAGTTCGACATGACCCTGTGCCAGGAAATGGCGCTGGACCATGGCTTCCTCACGGCCATGCCGCTGTTGTGGGATGCGGCGCCGGCATGGCCTGTAGCGGTCGTGCCGCTGTTCGTCAACGTCGTGCAGCATCCGCTGCCCACCGCGCAGCGCTGCTTCAAGCTGGGCCAAGCCTTGCGCCGTGCCATTGACAGCTATCCCGAGGATCTGCGCGTGGTCGTACTGGGCACGGGGGGGCTGTCGCACCAGCTCAACGGCGAGCGCTTCGGCCATCTCAACCCATCGTGGGACAGGTGGTGGCTCGACACGATCTCGCACGACCCGCAGACCCTCGCCGCGCTCACCCACCTGGAACTCATCCGCGATGCGGGCGCAGAGGGCTGCGAAGTCATCATGTGGCTGGTCATGCGCGGCGCCATGGGCGCGCAGGTCAGGGAACTGCACCGCACCTACTACGCGCCGATGACGACTGGCATGGCGTTGTTGACCCTGGAAGAAATCGCATCCCGCGATTGATGCCGACACAAGTCACACAAAAGGAAAATGCGATGTTTGCTCGCAATGCTTGGTACGTGGCCGCGATGCCGGCCGAAGTCTCAGATGGCCCGCTGGGCCGAACGATATGCAACGAGTCGATGGTGTTCTACCGCGGGACTGAAGGAAAGGTCCATGCGCTGGAAGACTTCTGCCCGCACCGTGGCGCGCCCCTGTCGCTGGGCAGGGTGTGCGATGGCAAGCTGGTCTGCGGCTATCACGGCCTGCAGATGGGCTGCGAAGGCAAGACGGTGTCGATGCCCGGTCAGCGGGTCCAGGGCTTTTCTGCCATCCGCAGTTTTCCCGTGGTGGAGCGCTATGGCTTCATCTGGGTCTGGCCCGGCGAGGCCAGCCAGGCCAATCCGGCCCGGATTCACCATCTGCCCTGGGCCGAAAGCGAGGAATGGGCGTATGGCGGCGGGATGTACCACATCCAATGCGACTACCGTCTGATGATCGACAACTTGATGGACCTCACGCACGAGACCTACGTGCATGCCACCAGCATCGGACAGAAGGAGATCGACGAGGTGCCCTGCACAACGCGTGTGCAGGGCGAGGAGGTGATCACCAGCCGCCTGATGGACGGCATTCAGGCGCCGCCGTTCTGGCAAATGGCCCTGCGCAGCAATGGCCTGCCCGATGACCAGCTGGTGGACCGATGGCAGATATGCCACTTCACGCCACCTTCGCACGTGATGATCGAAGTGGGCGTGGCGCTGGCTGGGCACGGCGGCTACGACGCACCGTCGGAGGTCAAGGCCTCCAGCATCGTCGTCGATTTCATCACGCCCGAATCCGACACCTCGCACTGGTATTTCTGGGGCATGGCGCGCAACTTCAAGGCCCATGACGCGGCACTGACTGCCACCTTGCGCGAAGGGCAGGGCAAGGTGTTTGCGGAGGACCAGCAGGTGCTCGAACGCCAGCAGGCCAATCTGCTGCGCTGGCCGGATCGCAAGCTGCTCATGCTCAACATCGATTCGGGCGGCGTGCAGTCGCGCAAGGTGCTGGACCGGTTCATTGCCGCGCAGCGCACCGCAGCACCATTGGAATGAGCGCGCAATGAGTCTTCCCCTACTTTCAGTGCGCGTGGCGCGCAAGTCCCAGGAGGTGCCGGACATCTGCGCTTTTGAGCTGGTGGCCGAGCACGGCGAGGCATTGCCGCCCTTCACGGCGGGTGCCCACATCGATGTGCACCTGCCAGGCGGGCTGACGCGCCCGTACTCCCTTTGCAACAATCCCGCCGAGACGGATCGCTACCTGATTGGCGTGCTGCGCGACCCCGCGTCCCGTGGCGGGTCCCGCGCAATGCATGACGACATCGTTGCGGGCGAGACCTTGCAGATCGGTGCGCCGCGAAATTTGTTCGCGCTCGATGCCGCTGCCCGGCGCAGCCTGCTGCTGGCCGGCGGCATCGGCGTCACGCCGATCCTGTGCATGGCCGAAGCACTGGCCGCGCAAGGTGCCGATTTCGAGTTCCACTACTGCGCGCGGTCGCGAGAACGGGCGGCCTTCCTGCCGCGTCTTGCCGCCGCGCCGTATGCAGACAGGGTCTCGCTGCATTTCGACGACGAGGCCGCGGCGCAGCGGCTGGACATCGCCGGTCTGCTCTCCCAGGCAGAGGGGGACACGCACCTCTATGTGTGCGGACCGCGCGGTTTCATGGACGTCGTGCTCGCTGCCGCGCGGGCACAGGGGTGGCCGCAAGATCGGCTGCACTGCGAGTTCTTTGCCGGCGACGTCCCGCCGGTCGAAGGCGATACCGCCTTCGAGGTCGAATTGGCCAGCTCCGGTCGCGTGATCCAGGTAGCCAGCGACGTCAGTGTCGTCAAAGCCCTGATGGCGGCTGGCGTCGAGGTGATGGTGTCGTGCGAGCAAGGCGTGTGCGGCACCTGCCTGACCCGCGTGCTGGCGGGCGAGCTAGATCACCGCGACAGCTATCTGACGCCGGAGGAACGGCAGGCCAACGACCAGTTCCTGCCTTGCTGCTCGCGTGCCAGATCCCAGCGACTGGTGTTAGATCTGTGAGCGGCTCTTCTTGCTGGCAACCGCATGAGAGAGAAAAGGTACTGACATCGCACCGAACGTGTCGCGCTGCTGCTGAACCTGCGTGGTGAATACGATTTTTCCTCGGCCCCCCGACTTCACCTGGATCGCGCGGATGATTTCGACCGGTTCGCAATAGCTGGACGCGGCCAACTCGCGCTGTGTGTCGGACCGGACTCGAGCTTGATGCCATCGCCGCCCTCAAGCCCGCTACCGTGATCCCAGGCCACTACCTTCCGAATGTTGATGGCAGCGCGCCACGCGGCCTCGATGCCGTCCGGTTCACGCGCGACTACCTGGTGGCCTTCGACGTCGAAGCGGCCAAGGCCAAGGATTCGGCCGCACTGATCGCTGCAATGAAGACGCGCTTCCCCAAGGCTGGCGAGGAATCGTCCCTCGAACTGGGTGCCAAGGTCATCAAGGGCGAGATGAATGGGCCGCAGTAAAGGCGTGCCGCACGAGCGTGGCCGCGCAGGCCGTCGGGCACGTACGGCGATGGCTGGATACCGTCAACGCTTCGCGGCGCAATGCGCCCGAACTGTCCGTGAGGTACCTCTAGGATGAATGGCGCTTACTTCGTGGCCCAAGCATGGCCGTAGCCCTTGAATTTGCTGCAAGCATGGGCCCTTGGAGCCCACCGAAACCACGATGCTCTGCGAATGCCCGGCAAGGCTGCGGCACAGACTATCGGTCGTGTCCAGACTACCGATGCAGAAGCCGCCGCCAAAAAAACAGCGTGATGGGTTGTGGATCGAACGCTGGAGTGGCATTCAGACGCGCCTCAATCGCTCACGAGCGAGTCGGGATGCGTCGTCCCTCGATCTGCAGCGACTCTGTTCCAGACAAGGCTGGACTGTTTGGGATGGCGAAGAGCGTGCGCAAGTCGGCGCAGTGATCAAGGTGTAGTCGATGCCGGGATCAGTACGGTTTCGCTCGTCGAGAAAAGCCTGGATCTGGGGATGCAAGGGCATGGGTAAGTACCTCACTGCGCGGTCGCATGTGCGCCCAACCGCATGGACTGCAGGCGCTGCTGCCAACTCAGCGCCAAGACTGCCAACAGTGCGGCGGCAAGCCCGAACCAGTCCGAGCCGGACAGCCTGAGCAGTGCAGCGATGACCCGTCATGCCTCCGCTGCAAACACGCGGCAATCAGCGCGCCCCGCCCTGAAAGTAGGTATACATCGTCGCCTTGCCGATTCCCGCCTCGATGATGATCCTATTGACTCCCACCGATTTGGTTCCTTCCCTGTGGAAGAGGGACCCCGCATATTGAGCATGTGATCAAACAATGACTGTCGTCGTGCTGATGATGCTGACGCGAGATGCGCAGTGCGCATCGCCGGTCTCCAGCACTTCACCACGGTACATCACGGCGACATGGTCCGCGATGTGCGACACCACCGACTCCCACCTACCTGCTCTCACTTTGGTAGCCAACGCCGCGTCTCCAGCAGACGAAAAAGCTCTTTCTTGCTCAAGATTTCAGTGGCAGCATCGCGTCGCGCAACATCGCCACGCCCAATTCGTGCACACCGTCCCAGACGATCTGCACGCCCAGGCACAGAAGGATGAAAGCCGACAGGCGCAGGAAAATCACCGAGCCGGCCTCGCCGAGCGGCTTGAGCAGCTGCTGGGCGTAGCGGAAGGCCAGGTACAGCAGCACGCCGACGGACAGAAGCGCCAGCACGCCGCCGCCCATCCGCGCCAGTGACAGCGTCAGCCGCGCGTCGGCCAGCGACACACCCACTGTGATGGCCGCGGCGATCGAGCCTGGCCCACAACTCACCGGGAAAGTGAGCGGGTAGAAGGCCTGGCGTCGCGCCATGTCGGGCGTGAAGCTCTCGGCCAGTTCGGTGCGGCTGTCCACCGTCGCCTGTGTGGCCGTGAGCAATCGCCAAGCCGTGGCCGCCACGATCATGCCGCCGCCCACGCGCACGATGGGCAGCGAGATGCCAAAGAAGTCCAGCACATAGGATCCAACCAACATCGCGCCCAGCAGCAGCCAGAACATGTTGCGTGCGATGCGGCGCGCCAGCAGCGCGCGCGTGGCCGGGGATGCACCCTCGGTCAGGCCCAGGAAGATGGGCGCTGTGGCAGCGGGGTTCAGGATCGGCAGCAGCGCGGCAATGACGAACAGAAAGCTCTTGCCAAAAGCGCCCAAAAGTTCAAATGTCACGGCGTTCCTGCGTCAGGCGGGGGGCGTGTGGTTGACAAACTCGCGCATGCGCCGGCGTAGCGCGCGATCGCGGCGCTGCTCTTCTTCGTGATCTTCGCGAAGTCCGCGCCACAGCGCAACGGCCATCAACACGATCACACCCACAAAGGGCAATGCGAAGACGATCGTCGCGGTCTGCACCGACTTGAGCCCGCCGGCCAGCAGCAGGCTGATCGCGATGCCCGAGATCAGCACGCCCCAGGCGACCTTCACGCGCGCGCTGGGATTCTCGTTGCCGCCGGTGCTCATCATGCCCAGCACCAACACGGCGGAATCGCCGGAGGTCACGAAGAACACAACGACCAACACAGTGACGATGCCAGACATCAGCGTGCCCATCGGCAGCTGGTCAAACATGGCAAACAAGGCGGTCGACACGTCGGCCTTGACGGCATCGGCAATGGGTACGTGCTGCATGATTTCCATGTGCAGCGCCGTGCCGCCAAAAACCGAGAACCATACGAAGGCCGCGATGGTGGGGGCGGCCACGGTGCCCAGGACGAACTCACGCACCGTGCGCCCCCGCGACACACGCGCGATAAACAGCCCCACGAAGGGCGACCAGCTCACCCACCATGCCCAATAGAAGATGGTCCAGCTGCCGACCCATTGGTCGTCGCGAAACGGTGTCATGCGCAGACTCATGCGAACGAACTCGCTGACGTAGCTGCCCAAGGTGGATGTCAGCGTGTCGATGATGACGACCGTGGGACCGAGGATGAACACGGCCAGCGCGAGCAGCGCGGCGACAATCAAATTGAAGCTGGACAGCCACTTTATGCCCTTGGTCACACCGCTGACCGCCGAAGTGATGAACAGCAACGTCGTCACGCCGATGATCGCGAGCTGCGAGGTCTGGCTGACGGGCAAACCTAGCACGGCGTTCAGACCGCTGTTGATCTGTAGCGCACCCATGCCCAGCGAAGCAGCCACGCCGAAAGCGGTGGCGATTACGGCCAACACGTTGACCAGGGGCCCGATGTGGCGCAACGGCGCCCAAGGCAGCGACAGCACTGACGTGCTTACCAGCGCCGAGCCGCCCCGGCGAAACTGGAAGAAGGCGATTGCCAACGCCACCACGCTATAGACCGCCCACGGGTGCATGCCCCAGTGAAAGAAGCTGTAGCGCATGGCCGCGTTGGCCGCTTCGGGCGTGCTCGGCACGATGCCCGGCGGCGGCGTGCCGTAGTGGGAGATCGGCTCGGCCACGCCCCAGAACACCAGACCGATGCCCATGCCCGCGGCAAACAGCATCGAGAACCAGGCACCCATTGAGAACTCCGGCTCCTCGTCCTCTGCGCCCAGCTTCAAATTGCCGTAGCGGCTGCAAGCCAGCACCACCGCCATGACCACCAGGCCCAAAACCAACCAGAGGTAAGCCCAGCCGAAGTTGCGCGTGATCATGGCCAGCGCGCCGTCGAACACAGCACCCAGGTGGGCCGGGGCGACGATGCCCCATAAAACAATGGCCAGGATCAACCCGGCCGAAAAAATGAGCTGCAAAGCGCTCCTCCTTGACGGAAAGCCGCAGTCTGCCATGAAGGCGAGGTGCTCTATGCGCGGCGGCGCGCGCACCACGGCCTCGCCAGCGGAGACCGCAGTCAACGCTCCCTGCCGCTCCAGCTTGCGCCACTGGAACAACAAGCTGGCGGCAACGCCTTCCTGACGTGCAACCAGCGATACGCTCATGCCAGCTTCGTAGCTTCGGCGAACCAGTGCGGCCTTCTCTGCGAGGGACCAACGGCTGCGGCGCTGGTCCCTCATGATCACTTCGACGGTATCCGTATTTCTAGTCGTACTCACAGTCCTACTCCTATTTTCAAAGATAAGCGATAGACCGTGTCCTGTCATTCAAGGGGCCAGCTCAGTACTGCTATGAGCACCGTGCTGACGTTCAGGCCGCTCTCCTTGGATGGGACGGTCGAGAGCATCCACCCGGACCGTGGATCAAGTGCAAGGGTGGTGGCATCAATCTGTTGAACCCAGCACGCGGCTACCGCTTAGATGAGTGCCAAAGATGCGGCAGCAGCTCGTCGATGCTGCAGGCGTGCGCGCGCTGCGTCGGCGCTGGCGGCGTCGCCCTTGTGCACACGGCCGACGAGCAACAGGGCCTGCTCCACCAGAGGTGACGGGAGGGAGGATGGATACCGAGACATGTTTGTTCAGTGCCTGGACGGTGACAGCCCGGCGCAGTCGAGGATGCCGCGCATCACATGCCGTTCGACGGCCTCGACCCTGAGCCCCATGTAGGCGCCAGCCTCCGCGTAGCTGCTGCCGTGGATGCGTACGAGAATGAATGCATCCCGCCGCTTTGTGGGCATGACGGCCAGGCGCCGCACCAGTGCGTCCAATTGCTGGCGCGCGACGACGGTGCGCTCAACCGACGGTGCGGCGTCTGCTGCCACAAGGCCCAGGGTGTCGAGCATGCGCTGCTCGGCCGCGCGTCGAGTGGCATGCGTGGCCGCGACGTTGCGGCCGACGTGGTACAGCAGCGTGCGTGGATCGAGGATCGCATTGCCCTTGTGTTGCAGCGCGAAGATGCGCACGTACGCTTCCGGCCGCGGTGTCGCGGTTGCCGAAGGAACGGGTGAAATAGCGCAGCAGTTCGCGGTAATAGCGCTCGGGCAAAAGCACACCTCGGTCAGAAATGACGGCGCTCCCGAGGTGGCTGAGACGGTGCCGCACAGGGCACGAGGCTGTGGCGATGGGAGTCTGTGACCGCATTGTAAAGCGCGGCTCGCCGTGGGCCTCGCGGAGGAGGTCGCCACGGATCTCGGCGCGTGCCCAATGCAGACGCCGAAGCCAGCGCGCACGACGGTACTCTACGACCGACGGCAGGATCAGGTCTCGCTCGATGAGGTAGAGCGAATTTTGATCTGACGGTAGCATCGCCATCGGCTGCATTCGGAACCGGTCGTCGCCGAAGGCGCTGAATTCTCTCCAACAGGCAGCTGACGCCGATGCAATCTTGACCATTTAACCGCTGGATGTGAACTTCACGTGTCGAGTTGAACCTCGTCCCAGTTCTGGCCGTAGCCGACCATCCAGCTCAACGCATAGCGGCGCTCCAGCACGATGCCCGCATCGAGGCCTCTTGGCATGCGCTGGCCGCGCAGCTGAGCGTCGCGCACCTGCCAGTGCTCGTCGTGCAGACGGCTTTCTTCGTCGCTCACCTCGCCGGCGGGTCGCAGGCTGGCATTGGCGATGAAGTCGGCCGGCAATTGGCGGGCCTGCTGCACCAGAGGGATTTTCCAGATGTCGGCGCGTTGGTGCGACGGCGGCAGCGCGGCAATACCGCCCAGCGCCCAGACCATCGGCAGCATGGCCTCGGCGCGCCATCCGAAGTTGACGATGTCTTCCTGCTCCGGGCGCTGCGCGTCGAAAACGAAACGTTGCTCCAGCGGAGAAAGGAACGTGTCGATGCCGTGTTCCTTCGCCCAGAAAACACCCTGCTGCGCAACCGCCTCGCTGGCATTGGCGCGCCATACGACCACCATCAGTGCCAGAAGGCGATGCGCGACCTGCTCGGCAGCACGGAACTCTGATTCATGCCAATCACTCACCTGCGGCGGCTTCAGTAGATTGCGCAGCGATCGCTCGATGATGATGTCGCGCTCGCTGGGTTTCTTTAAGGAAAAGGAGAACGGGACAAAAAGAAACCACCGCCATTCGCGGCCTGAGCCATCCGTCCACAGAATGCGCGAACGGGTTTGGTCGCCGTACCAAAGTGCACGGGATCGAACGTCGCGCGCGTCGGGAACATGGCGCACCACGGCAGCCCGGCAAAGCTTGCTAAATTCGATCATGCCTTTTTTGAAGGTGTCCCGCTCGTTCTGCCGATCCCACCAGCGGCGAAGAATGTTGGTCGCTTTCATTGCGTGAATCGTAGATGGGTGACGCTGACATCCTCTGCTGCGCGGACGGAAGGGGCCCGGTAGACGGCATCCTTGAAATTGTCTGGAGTCTGTTCCGGAGACACCTCTGAGGTGAACGACAGCTCGGGCCGGACGAAGCCTCGACGGACAGAACGACGTGAGCGTACCGATGGAGTCCACCGGATTGGTGCACGATTTGACCTTCCCCACTCACGGGGGTAGGAAACATCAGCCGCCGCCAGGGTTTGATCGCGTTCTTTTTAGCATGCGTCGCACCGTCTCTCTGCTCACGTTGCCAGTCCTTGCTCTTGGCGCGCGGCACGTTCGAGTTCCACGACGGTCCAGCGCTCTCTTCCGGCGGGCGCGGCCGTGCCAGCCAGTGCTGTCATCCGGGCTCGGCATCGGTGTCGTACTGGCGGGGTCGGCCTGATCGGGCCGTGTCGAAAACGGCCAGTCCCACACCGCCCTCCAAATACGCCGCCCGAGCGCGCCACACCGCGGTGCGCCCAATCCCGAGCACGGCTCTGATCTGTGCCTCCGGGACACCTTGATCCAAGCTGGACAACACATGAGCCCGATTGACCTCTCGCGATCGATGCACTCCCTTCATCCGGATGCCGTCGATCACCACGCGATCCTCTTCAGTCAACCGCAACTCCGTCTGGCGCATGGCTACACCTCCTGTTCGAATGGAGCGACAAAGCGTGGAGTGCATTAATGTCCTGTTACCTTTGTGTCACGATACTGAGCAAGCATGAGTACCATCCTCGACTATCGCTATCTCTCACCGTCCGCCCTCATGCCAGAGGGCGCGGCTTCCCGGCTGGCCCTTGCCACCAGCGGTGGCACGTCGGCGGCTGGCGAGGAGGCGCATCCATACTTCTTCAGCGCTTTCGTCGAACATCCTTCAGTGGTGGCGACGGCGCTGCTGGCGGTGGCGCGCGTGGCGCGCACGCGCTTCTATGTGCCACCCAACACGCTGGCCGCGATACTGCGTGCTGCCGATCCAGTCGTGACATCGACCCCCCAGGGGCTGCGCTTCGAATCCTTCAGCGCCTGCTGCGGCGTCTATGCCCGGCTCGACGTGGCCAGTGAGGCCCTGGACATCCACCACTGCGCGCCCGGCGTCACCAACGTCGATGTCAACCCGCCGCTGCGCCAGGCACTGGCCGGCGTGCAGAGCCACGACCAACTGCTGCTTGGCGTCGGCGACAAAGAGCTCCAGGTCAGCACCGGCAGCGCCCGACTGATCGAGGAGAAGGTGCCCTTGCCGGGCCGGTGGCTGAAGGGCTTCGCCGAAACGCAGTACGCCTGCGCCGGCATGCGCCTGCATCACGCGCTGGATTTGGCGGCGACCCGTGCCTTTCTGCAGGCGCTGCCCCGGCAATCGGCCACCAAGGCCGTGATGTGGGCCGTGCCCGCATTGCGCTCGCTGCGCCTGGCCTCGCACCCAGCCGCCGGCGCGGTGTGCGTGGCCGGACCGGAACGCCTGCGCGTGCTCGAGCCGCTGCTGCGCTTTGCCAACGGCCTGCGCGCCTACGGGCCCGAGGTCGATGCCGCTTCGCTGCCCGTTGCCAGCGCCTGGGTGCTCGACCTGCCCGGTGGACGTTTCACCGTGGCGCTGAGCCCCGAGAAGTCGCGCGGCTTCTCCGGCGAAGGCGGTGTGCTGCACGGCTTGGCCGGTGGCACCGTGGCCGAAGACGCCGACCTGATCGCGACGCTGCTGTCCTTCGAGCCCCGCATCGACATTCCTCGCCTGGCGATGGCCAGCGCGCTCACGGTCGCCCGCGTGGGCGATGCGCTCGGCGTCCTGGCTTCGTCGGGGCAAGTGGGCTTCGATCTGGCCGATTCGGCTTACTTCCACCGCCCCCTGCCGCTGGCGCGCGGCGCCCTGGCCGACATGCATCCCCGCCTGACCGACGCGCATCGGCTGGTGGAAGCCGGCGCGGTCCTGCCCGGGGTCGGCGCTGGTACCTACCGGGTGCACTCGGCCGACCTGCGCTACGAGGTTCGCCTGCACGAAGGCGACGCGCCCGACCGCTGTACCTGCCCGTGGTTCGCCAAGTACCGCGATACGCGCGGCCCCTGCAAGCATGTGCTCGCGGCGCGGATCTTCAGCAGAGGGGAACTGAAATGACGGCGCCGACCCTGACACTCGACGCGCGCCGCACCCACCTGCGCCAGGCCATGAAGGCGAGCGGTGACGAGTCTTTGGCAGAACTGCGGCAGGCGCTGGCTGGTGCCCGCGAAGACGAACGCCAGGCCTTGGCCAAAACGCTGCCTCCCTCGCGCTGGTTCAGGCAGGAGGGTTTTAGCCGCCGTGCCTGTCTTGCGCTTGCCGGACTGGGCAACCCAAAGCAGATCGTCGACGCGGTCATGCCTTTCGAGCCCGTGAAAGTCCGCGCCTTGACGCCTCATGCCGGCGTCGTGCAACAGGCCGTGTTGGAAAGCACGCGCGACCGCGAAGCGCCCTGGCTGCACGCCTTCATCCACACGATGGCGGATCACGGGTCAGGGCTGCATGCACAGAACTGGGCCATCGCGCGGGAACTGGTCGTGTCGCGCCGGCTGCGTCCGGATTCACTGGCGTACTTCAGCCGGCTGGTGCAGTGGCTGGTCGTTCGCCAGAATGACGGTGCGCCCCACAAGCCGACGGGCGCGCAGATCGCCGACGCTCTGCTGGCCGATGCCTACCTGATGGAGCATGAGTTCCTGCAGTTCTTCCGCGTGGAGGGCATGGGCGGCAACTACCAGCTCACCGACTGGAATGCGGCGGGTTGGGATGACGCGCTGCGCCTTGTATGCAAACGCCGACCCGGTCTGCGTGAGGAATTGCTGCGTGAGAGCCTGGATGCCCTGCTGCGGGACTTCTCTGCGAAAAACTGCGTCTGGTATCACCGCGTACATCGCCTGCTCGAGCCTTCGGCCGAAGACATCGCCCGCCATGCGCTGCGCTACTGCGCCGTGCTGGCCACTGCGCCCAGCACGTCGGTGGGGCTGGCGCAGGACATGCTGCTTCGGGGCGCGAAGGCGCGCAGGGTCGACGCCGATGCGCTCATCGCGGCTTCCGGTGCGGTGCTGTTGCGCACCGAGAAGAAGCTGCTCAAGGCGCAGCTCGCGATTCTGGCCGCGCTCGACGCCGATGAAACGCAGTGCCAGGCCATCGCGGCCTTGGTGGCCGGCGTGCGTGACGCATTGCCGCCGGAGCTGCGGTCGGCCGCAGACCGGCTTGGGACGACCGACGCGCAGGCAGGCGCCGCCAAAGCCGTGGCGGGCGATCCGGTTGCGGTGCCGCCTCCGCGCCGCAGGCCGTTGCCCAGTGCCATTGCTGAGCCCGAGCCCATTCAGGATGAGGCCCGCTTCGCCGACGGGGTGGCCGCGCAACTGGAAGGAAGCGGCGACGGCGCGGACCTGCCCCGACTGCTGGCCTATGGGGCCGCGCATCCGCGCATGTCGGTGGACGCGGCGCTGCTGCGGCGCGCGCAGGAAGTCTTTGACGGCGTCTGGGACGCGAATGCTGCCTCTGCGCGCCGTCATCTGGCCGCATGGCTGCTCGGCCGCGCCGGCGAGGCGCCGAGCCTTGTCTTCCGGGGCTATCGCCGCTATGTGCATCTGCGTCCGGGCGACGCGGACCCCGAAGGCGCCGAGATCGAGCCGAACAGCAGCACGAGCAGCACTTATGACGTGGATAGCGGCGAATGGAAGCAGGTGGCCGTGCACCACTACCGCTCCGGTTACCAGTTCTTTCCCACGCATTCGCCGGCCGGGCTGCTGATGACGCAGTTCCGGGCTGAAACGTTGGCGGCCCCGCTGGCGTACCGACCACGCACATGGCTGCGCGCGTTGTGCGAACTGGGCGAGGGCACTTTCAGCCGCGCGCTGGAGGTCCTGGGGGCCCAGCCCCGGCCCTTGTGGCTGACGCCCGATGAAGACCCGCCGGACGCCACGGCAGGCTTCGTACAGCTCGCCCTCGACGTGTCACGCGTGGCCGCGGAATTCACCTTCCGGGCTCAGGAAGCGCGCGAGCAGGACGGTTTCGAGCAGATCGTGCAGTGGACGGCGTGGCTGCTGCGCGAGCACCCCGACACGCTGGCCGCGAATTTCCATCCCGCGTTGTATACGGCCACGGCAGTGGTGAACGTGCGCGGTATCGGCACGCTGATGCAGGCGCTGGGCGCCAGCCGGCAACGCCCGGGCGGGCCCGTGTATTCCGCGCTCGCGCTGGGCCTGTCGGCGCGGGAGGCTGGGCCGCGTGCGCAGGCCGCAGAGGCGGTCGCGGCGCTGGCGGCGTCCGGGCTGCTCGATCCCGAATGCTTTGCGGTTGAGCTCGGTGCGCACATGGCCGAGGGCTTTGCGATGGCCGGGCGTGTGGCGCAGTCGCTGGTGGATGCGGCTTCCATCGGTGCGCTGTGCGGCTACCGGGTGTTGCAAACCCTGGCGGCGCTGTTACCCGGGCTGGACGGCGTGAATGGCGCGGCCCGGCTGGTGGAGCTGGCGGCGCGCCTGTCGGCGGTCTACGGCACGCCTCTCGCGCTGCCGGCTGCGCTCGCGAGCAAGGCAAAGGGGGGCTCGGTGATGGCGGTGGCGCTGCGGGCGCTCGCCACCGGGGTCGCTGGCCCCACGGACCTGGCCCACGAGGCTGCCGCCGAAGCACACGCCACCGAAGACGAACAGGAACTTCAGGGATGAGCCACGACACCGTATGGGACTGGTATCGCGACCTCGGCCGCGTGGTCACGCAGGGCGCGAGCCTCCAGGATCTGCACGCGTCCCTGCGCGCGATCCGAGATGCGGGACCCCATCTGCGCGACGGCTCGCCGGCGTGCCTGCGTCAGCTGGCCACGACGTGGACGCAGCGACCCGCATTCGTGCCGATCCGGCTGGCCGAGCTGTTCGAAGGGCAGGCGGTTGCGCACAGCGACGACTACGTGCTGGCGATGGTCGCCGGTTTGGGCGGACGCCATGAGTGGGAGGTGCGTGCCTTCATGCTGCGCCACGACCAGGCGCTGCGCGAAGAGGTCTTCTGGCGCATCTTCGAGGTCGAAGGCGGCGGCGAGATCTCGCTGGCCAACGTCGACAAGTTCTCGCGCGAAGAGGGGAACTGGCATCATACGGTGGTGGACCTCGTCGCCGACGGCACGCTGGACCGAGCGCGCGTGCTGCGTGCCTGCCTGCAGGCGCTGAACCGCGATTTCTCCGCCTACCGGGCGGGCTGGTTTTCGCGCGTGTACGCCGCGCTGGCGCCGAGCGCGCAGGAGGCCGCGGCCGACCAGGCGCTGCTGCGTCTGGGCCTGGTGTCGCCCATCACGGCAACCGTGTCGCTGGCCGTCGCACAGCTCGCCGCCGTGCACAAGGCCGGACTGCTGGAGGCGGATGCCTTCATCGAGGCGGCGCCTGCCGCCCTGGCCGGCGGCAAAGCGAGCGCGCTCGCGGTGCTGCGTGTGCTCGGCGCGCTCGGCGCCGCCGCGCAGGGCGAGGGAAAGGACGGCCACGCCCGGCGTGCGGATGCTGCCGCGCAGGTGATTGCGCAGGGCACAACCCATCGACACGCGGATGTGTAACGGGCCGCGCTCGCCGCGCTCGCCAGGCTGGGACGCAACGAACTCGTGGTGCAGGCCAGCGCGTCGCTCTCGCCCGCCGTCGCGGCGGAACTCGCGCCCGAGGCAGGCGCTGTGGCTTCGCCGGAGTCGCCGTCCTCCGCGTCATACCCCGTGCCCGCCGCCGCGCCCGTGCGTCCCTTCACCGATGACGATGCGGTCGAACGCTGGGCCGCCCTGCTCGAGACTCCGCGCGATGCGATCGAGTTCGAGCTGGGGCTGGCCTGGCTCGCCGGCCCCGCTCCGGCCGGCGCGCCGCCGCTTGTTGAACGGCTGGCGCCGCTGCGCAAGCGCGCTCTGAAGCTGGCGGAGCGGGACAACTCGCACTTTCCGGCCGTCATGCTGGCCGTGGTCTTCGAGCCCGCGAACGAGTTCCTGCCGCAGACTTACTTCCAGTCCACAACGACCTTCGTGCGCGATGGCGAGACCGTGGTCAAGCAAGGAGAGCGCGAGTTCCGGCCGACGGCGGAGCAGAGCAGCGTGCTGCCCAGCTTCGTCGTGCGTTTGCGCGAGGTGGCTGCGATCCTGCAGGGTCGGGCCGCGCGGCGGCCGCTGCTGGCCACGCCGACCGACACGCACGGCCGCGTGGAGGCCGAAGTGCTGCTGGAGCGGCTTGCCGAAACACGGCAGCTGGGCCAAGCGGATGCCAGCGTTGCACCACTGCCCGCTGACCTCCAGCAGGCGCTGCTGCGCGTGCCACCCGACGCACTGGGCCAGGTTTTGGCCTCGGCCGCTGTCGCGGCCCCGCTCGTCACCGAGACGCTGCGCATCGAGTGGCGCAGCCGCGGGTCCGAAACGCTCAAGGCCAACGGATCGCCGCAGTGGGTGTGGTGGGACCTGCGCATCCATGCCGATCCGAGCGAAGAGCCCTCGGCGGCCGACCCGGCGCTCATCCCGTCCTCACCGATAGAGCTGTGGCGCTCCTCGCGCGTCACCACCGATCTCGTCACGCACGAACTGGCCCTGGTGCATCCACCCTCGACCTTGCGGCTCACGGCCGTGGGGCTCGAGCTGCTGAACCACACGATTTCCGGCGAGGTCGAGCATCGCGCCGGGCCGATGCTCGAGGTGCTGGCCGCCCATCCCGGCACGTGGACGGCCGAGACGGTGCAACTGGTGGCTCTTGGCATGTCGGCCGGGCAGGCGCCGCTGCGCGCCCAGGCGGCCGAACTGCTGGTGGCGGCCGTACCCGCCCGCCTGGATGTGGCACAGGCGGCGTGCGGATTCGCGGACTGCGCACCGGCCTGCATGCCCACGCGCTGGGCGGCGTCCTTCACGGATGCGGCGCGGATCGACCCCGGCCTGGTCGTGCAACTGCTGGGCGCGCTGTTGCCCCGGCTCGACCGGGCGACGCGCGGCATCGGAGCCTTGCTCACGGTCCTGCTGGACGAATCCTTGCGCATCGGGGCCGGTGCGCCATCACCTGCGCTGCGCGGATGGCTCGCAAGCTTCACCGGGGCGTCGGCCGCGGCCAAGGCCGCGAAGGCGCTGCTGCGTTGAGCCGCCAGGCGCCGTGCCGATGAGCCAAATGCTGGGAGGCCTTGCCTGCCAGCGCGGGCCCTTCCATTTCGCCGGACATGAACGATGACTCAAGACCCTTGGCGCATCCCTGCTACCCATGATCCCCAGACCCGCGAACACCTCGCCCGCTAGGAAATGCTGCGCAGCGCAGGCTGTTTTTTCGAGTGGGCCGCGGGCCGGAGCGCCACCTGGCAGCAGGTGCCGAAGACACCACCCTACGCTGCGCTGCGTGAGCCGCTGGCGTCGGCCGGGCTCGACCCCGACATGGCCTCAAGGCCCGCGCACGACGACTGCCTCTCGCAGTTGCGCGAGCGCGCGGCCGCGTGGTCGGTGCAGCAAGGCGCGGCGGGCTTCGTCGCGGGCGCGTGGTCCGCGCCTGCCGCATGGCTCAGTGCCTTGCCCGGCGTGCTGATCGCCCGCGCCATGCCCGCGGATCCACTCGGCGGAAGATTCCGGAAGCTGTGCGACCCGTCCAGCTCTGGCCCCGCAGATGTTTTTGCGAGGCCAGCACCTCACCGGGGTCCGGGAATCTGGTCTTGGAGGGCGTCCCTGCCCCGCCTCAAGCGCCGGGGCGTCAAGCCCCTCCCGCCTCCTTGCTGAAGGCGAGCAGGAGCGCGGCCAATCGAGCCGGCTGTTCCTGCTGGATCCAGTGACCGGCTTCATCGATCAGTTCGATCCCGCTCATCTTGGTCGTCGCCTTGGCTCTCATCA